>Ga0164241_10000986_pt1 | contig 40292 bp, 39 predicted proteins | sample OricomyardsoilBY_FD_108780 | JGI IMG/M metagenome (GOLD analysis project Ga0164241, IMG submission 108780) | Backyard soil microbial communities from Emeryville, California, USA - Original compost - Back yard soil (BY) | ecosystem: Environmental > Terrestrial > Soil > Unclassified | place: USA... | reverse complement strand
CCGCATGGCCTCACCCAGCGCCATATTCATCGAACGTTCGTGTTTCGAAAAATCGTATGGCAGGTGGCTCTTGTGCGCGTCCACCGCGAGGCCGTACAAGCGATGGTCACTAATTGCGCTCATCGCCTCCATAGCGAAGGTCACCGGCTTGCCCAATTTTTTCGGCAACGTGAACGCCACTACAGTTTCCTCCGGAATATGGATCTTCTCCACAACGCCTCGCTCTTGGGCCACGTCGGGAGGAACAACCTGATACCATTTGCCCCAGCGGCGTTTCATCTGTCGCGACTTGAGATGCACCAGGTCAAACGCGTTCCTGGGAGCACCTTCCTCCGGTCGCAAATAAGCAATCTCGAACAACGCGCGCCCATCTAGGCAGAGCTCAACCATCGTTAGGCGGAAGAATTCACTCAGAGCGCCGGCGAGGTCCCGATGATAGTGCCCTTGGCGGGATATATCCAGAGCGGCGGCGATGCTTTCCTCAACTGCGTCATTGGCGGGCGCAATACTCACGTCCACCTTCGAACCGCGCCGGATGGCCCAGGACGGTAGGATCGCCTGGGAGATATGAGGGTAATTTGAGGACGGCAAATACGTGCGCGAGCAAGCTCCCTCCCTCTAGCGCGGTCCTGGCGCTCACGCCTGAAATTAGCTATTTGTTGCCCTGCGGTGCGCTGAGCTTCGCCATGACCTCGTCCATGTTGAAACTCGGGGGCTTCTGGCGAATCGGGAATTCCTTGAAGCTCTGTAGCCACCGCCCGACATACACTTGGGCCGGGACAAACAAGTAATTCTTGTGGAAGGCCCAGCTGCCATAGAGAGCGCTGTCTGGGCCACGCTCGAATGGATCGGCCCGCAGATTGTAGATATTTGGCACGCGCAGCTTGGTGAAGTTCGACGACCACACGCCCACCGGATACTCGGCGCTGACCTTCCCATGCTGCTCAAGGAAAGCTATCTTCCACTGCTTGATCCGAATAGCCATCAGCTCGGCGTCGTCGGACCAGTAAAGGAATTCCTGGCGCGGCCATTCCTTCGCCTCACCCTTGAAAGACGGCAGGAGGTTGTAGCCGTCGAGGTGGACCTTGAACGTCTTACCGTTGGCTTGGTAACCCTTGGCCACCTTGGCCACCAGATCGGGCTCCCCCGCTGCGGCCGCGAACGTCGGGATCAGGTCCTCATGGGCGGCGATGTCGTTGATGATAGTGCCAGGCTTGATGACGCTGGGCCAGCGCATGACCGTCGGCACCCGGAAGGCGCCCTCCCAGTTGGTCGCTTTCTCGCCCTTGAACGGCGTGGTGCCGCCATCCGGCCAGGTGAAAGTCTCGGCCCCGTTGTCGGAGGTGAAGACGACGATGGTGTTGTCGGCGATGCCCAATTCGTCGAGTTTTTTGAGCAACCGGCCCACCATGCCATCGAGTTCGACCATGCCGTCCGGATAAAGGCCGAGGCCCGTCTTGCCATCGCTCTCCGGTTTCAAATGGGTGAAGAGGTGCATGCGTGTGCTGTTGAAGTAGCACAGAAACGGCTTCCCGGCCTTGGCTTGGCGGTCCATGAAATCAAGCGCCGCACCTAGGAACTCCTCGTCCACCGTCTCCATGCGTTTCTTGTTCAGCGGCCCCGTGTTCTCGACCCGGCCGTCGGCATAGGAACGCAGGACGCCGCGCGGGCCGAACTTCTTTCTGAACTCGGGATCCTTGGGATAGTCGGGGTCCTCAGGCTCCTCCTCGGCGTTGAGGTGATAGAGGTTACCGAAGAATTCGTCGAAGCCGTGGGCGGTGGGCAGGAACTCATCCTTGTCGCCTAAGTGGTTCTTACCAAATTGGCCGGTGGCGTAACCCTGCGGCTTGAGCAACTCGGCGACCGTCGGGTCTTCCGCGCGAAGTCCGACATCGGCGCCGGGCAGGCCGACCTTCGTCAGTCCGGTGCGGATAGGGGACTGGCCGCAGATAAACGCGGCGCGTCCTGCGGTGCAGCTCTGCTGCGCATACCAATCGGTAAACAAGGCCCCTTCCTTGGCGATGCGGTCGATATTGGGCGTCTTGTAACCCATCGTGCCGAGGTTGTAAGCGCTGACGTTGAACCAGCCGATGTCGTCGGCCATAATCATGAGGATGTTTGGCTTTTTGGCCGCCGGCTGCGCCAAGGCACTCGTGGCGATAGCCAAGGCGAATCCGCAGATCAGGACCGATATTGAAATACGACGGACGGTGGATCGTCCGGAACAAGCGAGTGTGATCTGGCGGGTATTCATAGAAGGATAAAGAAGGGGTTCTGTTACGTTTCCTCTCAAATGCGAGGGCTCAAGCGAGATAGCGAAGTCTGCTCCAAGCCAATGACGGTTTGGTTCGAGGAAGAAAACTACCGAATTAAGGTTCCCCCAGATATTGGACCAAGGGCCAAGGTGGAGACCCTGCCGCGTTTCTCTCCATGCTGTCCGCCAAGAATCCGCTGGGCAAATCCGCGCGCTTGACGCAATGAAAGGCCGCGCGACCAACCGCCTCCGAAACTTGCCGTCCACCATGCTCCCCGGATTGCGCACGACCTCTCCCAACTCTGACCGAAAATTTTTCCGGGTCGCGGTTGTCGCCGCGGCATTCGTGTTGCTCTCAGAACCCGTCATAGCGGTCAGCACGAACGCCGGGGAGCCGCATCCATTTGAACTGGTGAAGCATTCCGACAATCCTCTCGGCCGCGTGGTGTCCCTGCAGGTCGCAGGCAACCTCAGCTTCGACAAAGGTGCTTACGAGCGGACCGAATCGTCCCTCAGGCTGACAGCCACCGTGCCTTTTGACCTTCCGGGTAATCGGAATCTTTTCATCCACAGCCAAGTCCCGCTCATCAGCCAGCCGATCGGCTCCAGTGATCGAACCAAGGGCTTGGGCGACCTCACCGTCACCACGTTATTCTCCCCGGCAGAGCGCAAGGGTTGGACCTTCGGCTTCGGCCCGAGCATGGTTTTCCCCACCGCCACCGACGACACCTTGGGCCAAGGCAAATTCGACATTGGTCCTGCCGTCGCGGTGGTGAAAACGAAGAAGGAATGGATCGCCGGCGTGCTGATCGCCCAAAACTGGTCAGTCACCGGCAGCGACAGCCGGCCGGGCACCAGCCGCCTGCTCATCTCCCCGTTCGGCACATGGTATATCAACAAGGGCTGGTATTTACTCAGCAACACCACGGTCTCGGCTGATTGGAAGGAGACCTCTTCGGGCCACTGGACAGTGCCGCTCGGCGGCGGCGTCGGCCACATCATGCGTCGCGGCAAACATGCCTTCAACTTCACTGCGCAGGCCTACGTCAATGTCATCCGCCCCGACGACGTGGCGAGGTGGCAGTTCCGACTTGCGACCGGATGGGTGTTTCCGCGCTGATTTCACCGATTAGACCAACAGATGACAATCTCTGACAAACCATGGTAACCGCAACATGAGAGTCCGAACGCGTCTGATGGCCAAACTAGTTTGGACGCATCAGGCGTTCCTCGTGGCCAACTGATGGGTAACTCGACAGAGTTTGCGGTAGCTTTGATTCTGTCGATTTGCGGATGAATTGACCAGGCAGTGAGGCATCACTTGGCCAGTCATGCTAGGCGAGTGTTATGTAAAACAAGCGCCCAGTGGAAGCAACGTTCGGCCAAACCAACGCCGCGATCCGAGGGTGTGTGGCGAATGCCGCCACTTCTGCGGCACAAGGAAGCGTCTAGCCCGCGTTCCTGAACGGTTCATGTTCTGACCGGGCGGCGAAAATCCATCGCCAGCACAGCTCCAAGCTTCCGCCCTCCATTCTGGCCGGACAACTCTCCAGCTCGTTGTTCCAACAGCGCGATGACTTCCTCGAACGTCAGACGCCGGCCGCCGGCCGGGTTGTCCCACCGATGCGTCGCATCGATCAGGCCAAGAATGAAGAAGCCATAGTGGGCGTCATGCGCACGCAGGTATTGGCCGAATAGTTGGTTTTCCAAACGCTCCAACAGCACCGATACCGACCATTCGCTGGCGAGCTTGATCTCGAGCGGCACATAGCCCGCTCGCGTATTCTCCAGTCGGATGTCGGGGTGCTGCTGCTGATCGACCTCAACCTCCTCGGTCACAACATAACGATTGCGCCGCCGCTGCCGAAGTTCGTTCGCCAGCCAGATTCTGAAGTCCCGTTCTCGCGCTGTTTCGGCGAGTTGCGCGCGCAAGCCGGTATCGGACCGCTCCACGTCCTTTTTGATGTCGCTCAAGCGTTTTCGGCCGATGCGGTAAAGGTCGAAGTCGTTATAGGGGTCGGTTTCGTGTTCCTTTTCAAAAACACGAATGTCGGTCGGTCGCCAGCGTTCGACCTCCGCCAGCCGCTCCAGCATGTCCTCACGAAGGTGCAATAGGTAATCCCGCCGCGAGGCCAGCACAGGCTCGCGCGCAAGTTCCGCCAAGGCCGCTACCGCATCGGCATCCGCTTGGTTCCCGAGTCGGCGAAGCAGTCCTTCGCGCAGTTCCTGCGCATAGCCTCGTCCGGTGGGAGAACCATTGGCACTCGTCCGCGGCTGATCGTCAGCATAGCGGACGTGCCGAGCCACTACTACAATCAGGCGACACAGGACATTCGGCGTCAGATATGACTGGTCGGTCAGACGCGGCCCGCGGCTGATGTCGCGTCCGTGCAACCCAGCGCAGACCGTAGTCATGACGGTGTCCGCGTTGGTCAGGCGATGGATTCGATCTTCCCACCCATCCAGCGCCGCGATTGGGTCGATCTGGATCCATATCATAAACCAGAGGGCCACCATCGGGCCCTCATTAACCGGTGCTTGGAATCTGGCCGCCGCGAGCCTGCCCAATTCGGCCAGCGGCGGCGGCGGGGTGTGAAACAGCGCGGTCAACACCTCGTTGAGCGGTTGAAGATGCACCGGCTCGCCCTCTGCCAGCACGGCGAGCATCGTGGCGCGGGTCTGCGAATCGAGCTTCAACCCGGCCCACGCTAAGCGATGCAGCACATCCCAGCGCTCGCGCTTGTCATCTTGGATGCTCCATTCGCCCCGCACGCACTCACTGATCACGGCACCCACCGGGACGGGCTTTGCTTCAAGCAATGCGGGAAACCACGGCGGAAATCCGTTGAGTTCATTCATCGCATACCGCGCCATTAGCGTCGCCTCGGAATCGGTGACGGCAGCAACCGGCAACTCGCCGCCATCCCAAGCCAAATGCAGGCCGGTCAGGCCGAAGACCACTTCGTAGGGCGTCTGATTCGGATTAGGCTTTTCATGCGGCAACTGCGGGGTGTGGCGCTTCCAATAGCTTTTGAGGCCTATCTGCACAGCCCGAGCATTCCTGCACCCCAGACTTTCTGGAAATCCGGCCAGTCGATGTTGGACCAGAGGTCGCCTTTGGCCCGCTTCGCCCGTTCCATCAGCCAGCCGATGAGGCCGTCCGCGTCGCCCTGCGCTATTTTTCGCCGCCGCCGAGAAACGTAGATGTAGCTGTGGATTTTGTAGTAGAACTCGCGAAGGTGATCCCAGCGCTGCTCCCACCAATACTCGCTCGTCAGGTGCTGCCAGACCTTGAAATACCACCAGCGGCGGAAGCGCAAAAACCGGATTGAGCGCCGGAATTTCCATAGCGCTCGTTCCGTCGGAGCGCTGGTCACCGCGGCCGACCGGATGCGTTCGAGCAAGGCTTCGGGCCGTCCCGCATTCATCCATCGCTCCAAGGAAAGATGCAGCGCCACCAGTCGATCCTCCTCTGTCGGCCGTTGCGCAATATCTGCCACCAGCCAGTCGATGTCGGAGACGGCGGGTTGCATGATTACGTCGTTGCGCCAAAAGAAGCCCTGCCAGAACTGCCGGTCCGGCTGGGTGTCGTCGCGCACGGCCTGCACCTTTTGCCACAGCAAGCGCTGGCGAACCGGCGGATGGCGGTGGGATGCGGACTCCAGTTCGGCCAAATCGCCTTTGTCCATTTCGCTATCCTTTTTCATGCTACAGGTGAACCACAGCCCGAGGCTGGCATCCGCGATTTCTGCTTCCGTGAGGGTCGGCTGACGGAACAAGGTGATCATCACCGGGGCGAGGAGCGCCCGGAACCAGCCAGACTCCAGCGAAAGCGGCAGTTCGCCCCGCTCGACGATGAAATGTGGTTCCTGCCGCAAGCGGCGAACGAGTTCGGCAAGCAGCACCCCGCAACGCTCCGGGCGCAGAGATTCCTTCAGCTTGCGTGAAAGCAAATAGGGCACCTCCGGCTGATGCCGCCGCGTGTTCCGCGCCCTCATGGCCAGGTCCAGCGCAGCCTGATCGCTCAAAAAGTCTGGCAGCAATTGCTCGATCGCCGCGTGGACCACCGATGCCGGTAGCACGGTTGCCTGCGTGACAACCTCGGCCCAGCGACGTTTGTGCTCGGGCAAAGCGCATTCCCGGAGCGCGATGCCCGCATAGTTTCTCAGCGTATCTCCTTCCGTCGAATCAGCGATGATCTGCAACGCCGCATCCGCGCACGCGACCAGCTTCCCGCGAATCACGATCATGAGCATCGTTTCGCGGACATCTTGTGGCGTCGCTTTGTCGAGCAGGATGCGCGTGACATCCGGGGCGAGGGCCGGATCGGCGAGGCGCGCCAATGCGTCTTCATCAGCGTTGAGCCACACGTATTGGCGGCCTTGGTTTCGAGTCACAATGGCGCCCAACACGGCGCGTCGGTCTGCGAGGGTCAGGGATTGAGGGTCACCGTAGCGAAGATGGAGTCCTGGCGAGGCCTCGAAGAGCCACTGACGCATGGCTTGATGCCAAGGCCGGGAACCGGCGCAAAGCCAAGGGGCGACCGGCGCCAGTGATGCGCGAATGATCCGTGCGCCCTCGCGGTGCGTAAAGAACAACGCTTCGAGTTCTTCGAGTGGGCACCCTTGGTCCATGCGCCGGAGAATCCATTGGGCGGCAAGATACTCGCGAATCCGGCGATGATGGAACCGAATCCTGCCGAAGCTGGCGCCATCAAACAAAGGCCGCGTGAGCAGCATGTGGTATTGGTCATCCGTAAAGCTTTCCGGCACCGCCGCCCGCCCATCGAACGCATCGGAGACTACGAGCGCATTGTCCGGCACCTTGACGCTGAACTGATGGCCGAAGACGGCAGCGGCCGCCAGTGCTTCCGCCCCGGCACGCGCCTCCGCAGCGCTCACCAGGTCGCCGCTCCGCGAGCGCGGTTCGCGCAGTTTCAGTTCGATGTCGAATTCCACCAATTCGGTGAGAGTCCCGAGCTTGCTTCGCTCCGCCCACATCCCGGCGAGGGCCACAACATCGATTGGGCGGCGCGCGAATTCCCACGCATGGGCCTGGTCGAGTGCTTCGAGAAAACCCTCCACGTTGGGGATCTGGCGAACGCGAGCAAAGGCCTCCACCTGTTTGCGCGTCAGCGGCGCCAACTGGACCACCACCAGCGACTCGGCCGGAGTATCGTCGTCATGGATGGCATTAGCCTGACGCCGGAAGGGCACGCCAAACAAAGCGCAGACTTCGACCCCGTCGGTTTCTGGGTGCCATTCGCTGATCCGGGAACTTAGCACGATCCGGGCGCGCGGCAGCGCGGCCGTGCCGACCGCTTCACGAAACCGACGCAAGGCGACATGAAAATCCGCCGCCTTTTGGAGTTTGGATTCGTCCACGGAATCCATAAAAAAGGTCCCGGTCTGCGTGCCTGTCCGCCACCCCTCGAAAGCCCTCGAGACATCAGCGCCCAGCACCGTGACGAACGGTGTTTGGATCAGTTCATCTAGGCGCACAAAGAACGCCGGCTGGCCCGCAGCTGCCAGCGCCTTGGCCTTCTGGCACAACTCCTCGGTCTTGCCGCTGCCGGGCTCGCCCAAGACAACGACCAGCCGCTGCAGGAGCAGCTTCTCCCATTTCAGTCCCCCCATCTCTCTCGCCCAGAGGTAGCTGTCAGCCGCGGCCTCTTCCTTTTCCGTATTTTCTGGCAGCGGGATGAAGTCTCGATGCAATTCAACGAAAGCGCGCAAGTCGCTTGGTGTTGAAAGTGCGGGGTCCATGCTCCGAGATTTCCACCATCGGCAAAGAGCCAGAGCAATCCCCTTTCGGCGTGCGCTTTATGCCGCCTAACCTCATCGTGCAGGCATTGTCGCGCCATGCTACTTCTCAATAAGACCCCAGGCACTCTGACTGAAGCTGATCTGCAAAAGTTGGTGAGTGAAGAGGTCCGTGAGGGAAAGACACTCGACTACAAACAGGCGCTCCCCACCGACCAGACGGAGGACAAAAAGGAATTTCTGGCGGATGTCTGTTCTTTCGCCAACACGGCGGGTGGGCATCTTCTTTACGGGGTCGAGGAAGCCGAGGGGATCGCCACGAAGGTGACCGGCGTGCCCGCGCAGGATTTCGAAGCACTCACGCTGCGCTTGGAAAGTTCGGTGCGGGATGGCATCGAGCCGCGCATCCCCGAGGCGCACACGCATGTGGTGAAGCTCACCTCCGGCCGGGCCGTAGTGATCTTGGCCATCGGACGGAGCTGGGCCGGCCCCCACATGGTGACTTTCAAGGGCACGTCGCGTTTCTACGCGCGCACCTCCTCAGGTAAACACCAGCTCGACGTTCAGCAAATCCGGGAGGCCTTCCTCGGAACCGAGGGCGTGGCCCGGAAGCTCCGGGACTTCCGCTCCGAGCGCCTGGCGAAGGTGCTCGCGGGCGACCTCGCCTTTGAGTTGGTGGGTTCCGCCACCACCGTCCTACATGTTTGCCCGGTATCGGCCTTTGCCACGACGGAAGTAATCTCCCTGGACCAGATGCGCAGCGGCCAAAGTAGCCAGCACCTACGCCCAATTCGTTCCAGCGGCTGGAACGAGCGTATCACCTTCGATGGCTTGATTCGCTTTCACGAGACCGTCAAGGAACCGGTTCGGGTGTGGAGCTACGCCCAAATCTTCCGCAACGGCTGCATTGAAGCCGGGGACTGCACCATGCTCGTCCCGCACGGTGACCCGCCCCAAGGCGGTTTTCCCAGCGGCGTGTTCGAACATAAGATCGCGGACGCCCTCGGCAGCTATCTGAAGTATGCCCAGGCTCTCGGTTTGGAACCACCCTTCGTCATTTTCCTCAGTGTCCTGAATGTCCGCGGCTACAGGATGATCCTCAACAACCACTATGGGGACGAGCCCAACCGCGTGGACCGCGACCACCTCCTACTCCCGGAGATTTTCATCGAAAATCCCGGCGAACCGCCCGCCCGTCTGCTCAAATCGTCCTTCGATGCTATCTGGAATGCCTGCGGCTTCGACGGTTCATTTAACTACGATCAGGCGGGCGAATGGAAGCCACGCTGAAGCACTGGCTGACAGGCTTAAGGGCGGCAAAATTTGCTCTTGGCCGGGTCTGCGCGTCCAAAGCGGAGCACCACCAAATCGTCATCCTCATCGGGCAAAGGATCCAAACGGACACCGACCAATTGGCGGCCTTCGGCGAGAGCCCGTTGCAGCGGTTCAATTGGAGGAGTTCCGTTGTTGGTGGGCACGCGATGAAGTTCGCGGAATTCCTTCAGTTCGATTTCCCCGCCGAGCAGGGCGGATAGTGTGCGGGCGGAAATGGAAATTTCAGTATTTTGCATGAGATGACCCTCGGAGATTCTCCAATGACCAAAATGATCGCTGAACCGTGCAGGTGGTGGCGAACCATGCGTCAGATGCAGAAGTGCATTGCGCGGGGTGCGATGCGCCACCGGAATTTGCTGCGCGGCGGAATTGAAGAGGTTCTCCAACTCGTGAATTTGTGCGGCATCCAAGGCCGGCTGACAATACAGCTCCAATTTGAGGGGATAAGTCCATTGCGGCTGTCCGAGCGGCTGATGGCGGGTGGTAACACCGGTGGCCAGAACAAAACCGAGTGACGTATTCTGTCGCAGAAAATCGCGGACAATCTGCTCTACGGTGTAAGCGGTGGCGGAATACAGTGTATTGGCGAGCATCGAGCAGTCCCCGTCACATAAGATGACGCCCCGAAGGCCGGAAAAATTTGCGCCTGCCAACTGACGTTTCTTGGCCTTCAGAACGTTCGCGACAGGATTGCGTTTCAAGGAATAAGGCACGTCGAAACCCAAATGGCCGGGGCCGACATTGTAAGGGCGGCGGGAAGGGCTGTAGTCGAGGTAGATGGAGCCACCGGAAGGGATGGAGGCCCGGTGCGCCGCCTTTTGCTCTGGTGCCGCAGCCACCGCGCGCACAAACGGCTCGAAATTCACCCGAATAAATTTGGGTATTTCCGCACGCGAGGGAAGCAACAGTTTCACCTTTCGGTCTCCGTAAGGCCCCTCTTGTTTTGCCTCAATCGAGGACACACTGAACCCACCGAACAGCCCATACTTCGCATACAACCGGTCTAGGCCGCGACGGAGTTCCTCCACGGGATTCTCGTCTTCGTAACCTACATCGGAGACCGTCGCCACATCGGCAATGAACTCCAATCCGGCACTCCGAAAATGAATGTCTGGAAACCGTGTTGCGCCCGGCAGACCGGGTTCGTGGCGGGCCTCCCCGTTTGCTGACAGGCTGACCAGCCAGATCAGTTCCCATGTGGCTTCGAGTGCAGCCCGATCAGTTTTGTTCAGTCGTTCTATGAGCGAGTCCAGTTGTGCCGGAGTCATCGAGACGGCAACGCGCTCGATCAAAGTCTGGATGGTTCGGCGCGAGAACATGATCCCATCTCAAGGGTAAATTTGCACGACCACCGACACGGGGGGTTTGGAGTAGTCGATGTTCGTCTGTTCCCAGCGGATCAAGAGGATCGCTCGGATATGAACTGGTTTTTTCGACGCTAGTGCCTGCCGCAGCGCGGCTTCGGCCGCATCCGGCCAGCCGTCTGCCCGCTGGTCCAGCAACAGAACATCGTTGCCCGGCACATCCTTGGACTTCGGGCCGCCGATAACCTTTTCCAAGAACACGGTTTTGAGTGCCTTGACTTCATCATTCCAACCGAACGGCTTCGGAAAAGAGCTAAACGGATTCGCAAGTTCACGGATCTTCCTGACATCCGAGCCTGTTTGCGAGTAACCCGGAACGCTCATCCCCATGTCGCCCTGTTCCCGGTGGACGGCATCAAGCGCACTCTGGTTCGGGGGGAACTCGGTGCATTCCCAACCTAGACCCAACGCGTGGATGTCTGGCGGATCGTCTGGACCAGTATTGTGCGTCAATCCAATCGACGCCGGCACCGTAACATCCAGCGCCTTGACTACGGCATGGGTGACCGGGGAATGGAGGGCCGCCGTGAATAATGCGACCTCCCGGTCCGGGACCGGGGAAATAACATTCGTCGAACTGATCGTATAATGATTCTTCATGGGCTGTGCGTTCGCGGCACAGTCTCTATCTTCAGCATTGTGCCGATCCAGGTCAACCGCTTGGCCTGTCCGTTTAGTCGCTGACACGGAGCGTATTCTGACCCTGCATTCAGATATGCGAGCGACCCTCCTACCCCTAAGGTCCAACGCGGCGTGGTTCGGCAACGAACAGAGTCTCGAGGCATTGCGTCGGCGTTTGAAGGCCGTCTTTATGCTCTATGATCGAGTGTATCTCCAGGACGGCCGCTACCAATGCACCGTGCAGGCAAATGGCACGATGGATACCTTCGCCGGCAGTGGGACTCTCGGGAATTGGGACCGGCACAAGATTTCCTTCGGACAACCTGGTAAGGAAGTAAGCTTGCTTGCCGTCCAGGGTCCTTTCAATCCGGCCCAACTAAGATCGGGGCAACCACTGCGGCTTCCTTTGCCGCAGGCTTTCTTTGATGCGGACTTCTTCCCCTTGATCGAAGAGTCCGGCCTGCGCGGTCATGCTGCGCTGCAACTTGTGAACGGTGACTGGAACAACCCCATCAAGGAGGCCGCCAAAACCGTGCTCAAGCAACACAAGGCGGGATTGGAAGGAGCCCAAACGAATGGCTCTCCAATCCAGAAGGCCAAATGGGCTGAAGTCTTTGTGCTCGATTCTCTGGCAGCCGACGCGATGAAACTCTGCGTCACGATGGACCCGCGTGCCGCCGGTCTGGTTGATCACTTGCGTCAAACTAATCTTACCCGGCTCGCAGGCAATGTGCCCGATACTTTTCTGAACGAGTGGTTGGCCTTGGACCTACCGGACTTTTCGGCGGAAAGCTGGGAGTCGTTGCGGGAAAAGCGCGACTCGGCCACAGGCGTTTCCTTCCGCGCGATGTTGGCCACAATCGAAGCACAGGTGTTTGCCGAGGCCGGCAACCTCAAAACCAAGGAGGATCTCGAAGCCCTGGTCCGGAAACATCTGTTCAAGGAAGTTGTCGATGAACTGATGGCCCGTCGCACCAGCCCGGGGGAAGCCACCGTAAGTCTTGCGCTCAACTTCACCCCTGTGGGTCTGCTTGGCAACGTGAAGGAGTTCTGGCAGGCGCTCAAAGAGAAGCGGAGTTGGATCAACCTGTTGAAGAAAAAGTGACCGATATTCTCCTCGCGCCGGTTGGTCAGGATTGAAGTTGGGACGGACCAATTCGGTCCACAAGCCGAGGCGCCTTGCTGGCCAGCATGGCCCTAAGCGCGAGGTGTTTTTCCTGTGATGCGGCAGGATTGAACACGATTTGGGAGATGGCCGCATCGGTCTCGAACGGGAGGCGGAGCGAATCGGGCAAAGCCTCCAGCTTGGGTTCAATTTCTTCCCGTGTTCCGTCGATGCAATCGATGCGATACCAGGCGAAGCGCACTTCCTGCTCGAAATCGAATTCCTTGGTCTTGAAGAAGAGTTGAATCCCGTGGGCGTGCGAGACGGGGTTGAAAGTTGCGTGGTCAACGTAAGCGATGTCGTGATAAAAGATCAGACGACGGCCTTCGCACATATTCGAGAATTGATGCTGCAATAATCGCTCGGAGGATTGCACGACACAGCCGTCGTGCTCCGGACAGTAGATTGCCCACATTTTCGCAGACTCAGCTTCGACGGCCTGCCATGAACTGACAAACGTGGCTCGCCGGGTGTGCTCGTAACCGGCCAGGTGGTCTGGCGAAGCTGATCCAAGAGTTGCTTCCAGCGCGGCCGTCAAGGTTCGCTCCATCGGTCCGGTCGGGCGCGCCTCGTGCTTGTCATCGAGCAGGTCAATGCGGCGAAGATAGAGTTCGTTGGTGCTAAACAGATCGACTGCCTTGTATTGGGCCAGGTATCGCCAGGCCTTCCGATAGGGATCGGGCCAGGCGCGGGAAATGCCATGGATGACTAGCCGGTGGCCATTGCGACGGATCACCCAATGGAGATTGGACGATGGTTGCGCGAACCATTCGCCATCTTGGGAAATAGACTGAAAGCAGCGCCTGAAGCCGCCTGTGCCCAACAAACGTAACCCTTCAGTCAGCTGTTCGCTGTATTGAAACCGCTGGCCCGGAATAAGCACGTCCGCGAGAAAGTTCCAATCCCGGAGCGCCATGCGAGTAAACTGAATGCCAGCCGGTGCCTGCGGATCAGCAGAGAGGGGACTGGCAAAAACACCCGCCCGCTCCTCCAGCAATCCGTCCGCAAACATGCGCGCAGCACTCTGCGCGGAGAACTGCGCGACATCATTCCCACCAAGATCTCCTGTGATTGGCATTGGCAGCAGCTATAGACGTATCCGCTCCTTCTCTTCCAATGAAACGTTGATCACCTCTACCAACTCGCGGATGCGGGTCAGGTGCTGGGAGACAAAGCTGGCCACTTGGTTTCGTCCTTCTTCCTTTGCATAGAAGGGATGAAGCGTCTTTCCGCCGACCGCGGATACTTGTAATAGCTGCGGCAATGCGAACATCAGATTTGAATGCAAGCAGGCCTCGACTTTCTGCAATTCCTCCGGGCTTAGAAAAATGGCATAGGCATCAAGAATCTGTGCCAGCTGGGTTTTGAAATTATTGAGCTCCCACACGAGGTATTGCGCCCATGGAATGGGAGGATGGACCCGCGCGTTCTCACGGGGATCAAACGCCACCAGCATATCGAAGTTTCCCGACGCCAGAAGCTCACCCAGACTTGGGATCGGCACTTTTGCTGCATCCACGCCTGGCATGGTCTTCTTCACCAAGTTCTCATGTGCTGACCGAAAAATCATGCTCCACAGGGCGAGATGTTGGTTTAGAGGAAGACGCAGACGCTGGTGAACGACCTGCGCATATTTTTTCTCCCGCGCGGCTTCCTGTGCGCGAAACGCCCTGTCGATGAAGAAGAGGGTGACGCCTATCCCGATGATTTCGGTCAGGAGGTTTAAACCCAAGTCGGACCAGGCTATGGACCCTGCTGAGATGATCATCATGACCGCAGCAACCAACAGAACCAACAAAACGACATAGGCAGCGCGGAAATGAGTGGTCATAACTACACCGTAAAGTTGAATTGCAACTGCTGCGAGGTCGTTCGCCCTGCTAGTGACGAACTCTAAGCGGAATCAGTTATGCCCCTCTCATTGTCCAAGCCTGGCACCTTCAACTATGAAGGTATTCTGGCCGATCTAGCACCTGCCAAAGAAGTGACGATAGCCACCTTCGGGGTGGATACTGCCGACGAAGCACTCATTACACGGCTTCGCGAACGGCCGGCAGGTTCAAAATTGACCATCATTTCCAGCGTCCCAGGGCGTTTTTCCGAATACTACCCCGGCAATGCGGGGAACACAGCTCGCCTGAACGCCAGGAAGAGGATCGCGAAAATAGTAAGAGCCCTCGCACCTGACAAATTCAACTGCCGTGTGGAAATATGGTTCTGCTTCGAGAATCATGCGAAGATTATCCTATGCGATCAGCGCGCGGCATATGTTGGATCGGCAAATTTCACTTCGGCTAGTCGAGGAAACTACGAAGGCGGCTACCTTACCAAGGATAGTGACGAGATCAGAGAGATTACAGCCTACCTGGATACTCTGCGGCAGACTTCTGTTCCTTATCACCAAATCGAAGGCTCGGCAGAGTTGGTGAGCCTGTTTGAATTCGCAGCGGCCATACCGGACCTCGTTGAGGAGTTTGAATGGCAAGTGAATGATTGGCATATGTCTTATGGCGACGAGTTCACGCCATCCTTTAATTTTGCCAAATTCGGAATGCCTACCGGGGTTGAGCAGGCAGTGGCAAAAGGGTTGGCCAGCGCAAAACGGCTGGAGGACAAATGTCGAGCTGAAGAGGCGCGGCCGGAAGAAGAGAGTTTCGTTGAGGCGAGCCTTTTTTCTGATTTCGAGGAGCTGCACGACTTGATGGAGCAAATCCGAGATCAGACAGTGAGACGGGAGCAGCGTGATAGCAGTGAACTGCTGTCCGATTTTATCGAGCAGGGACCGGGGGACCCTGATGAGATTCAAGCCAGTGAGGAGTTCCAGGAGGAGTTGGAGGACGAAGAAGCGGAGATTGAGTCGCAGGCGAAAAAGCAGACCAGCGAATTTGTATCTCAAATGAAGAAGATTCGTTCCGCGATTTTTGGTGCGCTAGTAAACCATCCGGATGTCGATAATACTGTATGAAAAGGATCGGAAGCGCCGTCCGTCGAGGTCAGCAGGACCATTGCGGTAAGGATAATAGTAAATGTGCCGTCAGGCCGCTGCCCGCTCGGCTACCGGGCGGCGACGCAGTTCGACCGTCTTAATGGCAGGAGGAGTGTAGGCCGAGCCCTCGAGCGGCGCGATGTCGGCTCCCGGTGGAACGATCGCATCGATTCGGTCCAGCAGAGCATCGTCCAGTGAAACGCCCGCGCCGGCCACCAGGTCGTCGAACTGTTCCATGGTGCGCGGACCGATGATGGCCGAAGTGATGGCGGGATGGGCAAGCACGAATGCAACCGCCATATGCGTCAGCGACAGGCCGGCGTCCTGCGCCAATGGAACAAGCTGTTCGATGATCTCAAGACTGTGCGCATCCGACATCAACTTTGGGAAATACTTCGCCCGAAGCGTGTCCGGCTGCGGCTGCCCCTTCCGGTGCTTGCCCGTCAGGAGGCCTTTAGCGAGCGGGCTCCACGCCGACACTCCCATGCCATACTGCTGACAGATGGGCAGGACTTCTCGCTCAATGCCCCGGTTGAGGATTGAATACGGCTGCTGCTCGATCCGGCAGCGCGCAAGCCCCCGTCGTTCGGCGACCCATTGCGCCTCGGCAATACCGGCGGCCGGAAAAGTGGACGTGCCAATCGCGCGAAGTTTGCCCGCCCGCATCAGGTCGCTGAGGACGGACAGCGTTTCCTCAATGTCCGTGTCCGGCACAGGGCGGTGGAGTTGGTAGAGGTCGATGTAGTCCGTCTGCAGCCGGCGTAGGGAGTCCTCCACGGCCCGTGTGATCCAACGCCGCGAACCACCCTGCTGGTTCGGATCCTTCCCCATCGGATGATAGACCTTGGTGGAGAGCACGACACTATCGCGCCGGCCCTTCAGGGCTTTGCCGACAATCTCTTCCGACTCGCCGCGGCTGTAAGCATCGGCAGTGTCGAGAAAGTTGATCCCGGTGTCTAGCGCCTTGTGGATGATGCGGATTGTTTCCTCGTGATCGGGGTTTCCCCCGGCACCAAACATCATGGTGCCGAGGCAATATGGACTGACTTTTATGCCGGTGCGTCCTAGCGGGCGAAATTTCATGGTTGTATCCTCTCTATGTGGTTGCGGTTCGAGCGCGAAGGACTCTTATTTGAGTATATCCTCGCATAAAACGAAAGTTGAGTATGTCCTCAAATAAAGCAAATAAGAAAAAACGCGGCGCCATTGTCCCGCAGCGCAGTCATGGCAAGGCCCGGGTCGGAGCCCTGCTGGAAGCCGCCGCGGCGGTAATCGCCGAGAAAGGATACGATGCCGCCACGATGGCTGAAATCGCAACGCGCGCCAAATCTCCCATCGGCTCGCTTTACCGGTTCTTCCCCAACAAGGAGATCCTAGCCAATGCCCTGCTCGACCGTTACGCCATTCTCATCAACGAAGCCTTCGATGCGATCGACGAGACCGCGGCGAGCATGTCCATTGAAGTGTTCGCTGACCGCATCCTCAATTTCATGGTTAATCTCCAAGGCGAAACCCAGGCCTTATTCTCACTCTTGGAAGCGCATACCGAATGGTCTCAGCGTCTGAAGTTTCCTGAACTGGTGCATAAGCGCTTAGTCAAGACCCTGCGGCTTTATGCGCGAGACCTGTCGATCGGAGATGCGAAAAACGTGGCCGTGGTCCTGATGCACAACCTAAAGGCGATGAAATCCATTGTGTTTGGTCAGGGCATTGCCACGGGGGCCGACGCCGCAGCGGAACTCAGCCTGATGAATCGACTGTATCTGCTCAACAAGCTGACCTAGCGGGCACCTTCCAAAGGTCCGAACGGAAGCTCAATCGTAACACTCAAACCGCCTCCATCCGCGTTCTCCAAACGAAGGCGGCCGCCGTGAAGCCGCACCACACGATCAACGATGGTCAGGCCGAGTCCGGCACCTCGTTCCGAGCGAGATACATCTTCCCGCGCGAAGGGCTTGATGAAATCCGCCGGATCGCCGCTGCGGATGCCAGGGCCGTGGTCGGCAACCGTCACAAACACGGTGCCGTCGCCGAGTCGCGTCTCCACACACACGCCGCTTTTTCCGTAGCGCACCGCGTTGTCCACGAGGTTGTCGAGCACCCGCCGGATCGAGTTGCGGCGAAACGCGAAGGGCGGCACTTGCCCAAGCGCGATTTCAATGGTCTGGCCGCGGGCCGCGAAACGTTGGGCGGCTTCCTGCACGAGCACATCGAGGTCATGTTCGCCTGGCGATTCCTCGCTGCCGTCGCGCGCGTAGTCGAGGAATTGGCGGAGGATCACATCCATATCCTCGATGTCGTGGACCATTGCGGGCTCGTTGCTGTTTTTGTCGAGCTCCACGGCGAGGCGGAGTCGAGTGAGCGGCGTCCGCAAGTCGTGTGAGATGCCCGCGAGCATGAGTCGGCGGTCGGCCTCGAGCTTCATCAGGTCCCGTGACATCTGGTTGAATCCCTCGGTGAGGGAACGAATCTCCTCCGGCCCGCTGGTCTCGAGGATTCCGGGCGGCTCGCCCCGTCCGATTGCCTTGGCCGCCGCCGTCACGTAGCGCAGCTTTCTCGTGAGCCGGAAAACGATCACGTAGGCCCCGCCGACGGCCAAGGCGATCTCCAGTCCGATGAACAGGATTTTTGCGTGGGAGATCGAGCTCGTGGGACTCAGCGGGAATTTCAGCCAGAACAACTGCCCCCGCGCCGGGAAGCGCAGCCAACTGATGTCGGCTTCGCTTTCTCGCAGTGACAGCGCGGTCGGACCGAATCGCTTCTGCAAGGGTCCGCTCAGGTCGCCGGGAATATCATCGGGGAAGTGGGTGGTTAACTCCGGCCGGGGCCGGGCATCCGGAACAACCTCCAGAAAGTCGAGCGACGGCAGCCGCAGCGCGTTGGCGGAGGTGAGGTCGGCGTCGGCCGGCAGGCTCTCGATCATTCCTTGGGCCATCGCGACCATATCGACGATCTGCTGCTCGTAGGCCGGACCGACCCGGGTCACGATCAGATACTGGGCCGTGGCGAACCAGAGGCCCTGCACAATCACGAGCAAGATCCCGAGGTAGAGGGCGGTCTGCCCGAGGAGGGTTTTGGGATAGAATTTCATGGAGTGGCCAGATCGTCGGGCACGAACACATAGCCGGAGCCCCACACGGTTTGAATGTAACGCGGTTTCGAAGAATCCTCCTCGACCAGACGGCGCACGCGCGAAACCTGCACGTCCATGCTACGGTCATAGATGCCATGTTCCTTTCCGCGGGAGAGGTCCATGAGCCGGTCGCGTGAAAGGGTCACACGTGGATGCTTGGCGAGCGCTTCCAGCACCGCGAATTCTCCGGTCGTCATGACGAGCTTCTCGCCGGCCCGGCTCAATTCACGCGTGCTGAGATTCAGTTCGCATCGGCCAAATCTCACGATCTGTGGGTGCGGTGAAGGCGCGCCATGGGCCGGCACGGGTTGCCGTCGGCGCAGCACCGCGTTTATCCGGGCGACCAGTTCGCGCGGACTGAATGGCTTGGACACGTAGTCGTCGGCGCCGATTTCCAGCCCTACGACCCGGTCAACCTCGTCACCTTTCGCCGTGAGGATGATGATCGGCACGTCCTCGCCACGCGCGCGCAACCGCCGGCAGATGGAAAGACCGTCTTCGCCCGGCAGCATCAGGTCGAGGATCACAAGTTTCACGGGATGCGCTGCCAGGGTTTCGTCGAGGCGCCGACCGGTGGCCACAGAGACGACCGGAAAACCCTGTTCTTTCAGATAACGCTCCAAGAGTGTCCGCGTCCGGGCGTCGTCTTCCACGATCAGTATTTTGGGCGGTGTCTCCATGTGGTTTCGTCGGGAGTATTCCGGTCTGAAACGTGAAGTAGAGGCCTGAATGTGTAACAAATTGTTTCTCTGGGCGGATCGGGACACAATCTTTTGCACTCTTGGCAGAGACAGTGGCTGCGGGGATCGGACAAATGAGGCCGAATGAAATGGACGATACGCATTCCCTCTCTTGCCTGCGCTGCAACCATCTCTTGCCTGACGGTCGCAAGCGCCGCGGCGGAGATCGCGGCAACCCCCTGGCCCTCCGCACCCGCACCGCTCGGTGCCCTCGTCGAACAGGCTTGGCGTTCCAACCTCGCCCTCGCTGGTGAGGTCATCGAGATCGATCGTGCCACTGCCCGCCTTGCCGAGGCTCGCAGCTATTTCTTGCCCCGAATCGATCTGGCTGCCCGCTATACCATCGCCGATGGCGGGCGCACGATCGACGTTCCTGTCGGCGATCTCCTCAATGGGGCCTATGCGACCTTGAACCACTATCTCGCCGGCCAAGGTCAGCCCGCCCGTTTTAGCCCGGTAGCCAGGTCCCTCGTCCTTTCGCGTCTCGTGACGCCCGTGATGTATAGCCTCCTGCCGCCGCCTGGCCCCGTATCATGATTACCTACCTGGGAAAAGCCGCGCTGGCGACAGTCGCTGAACTGGGTGATTTCGCGCTGTTCACCACGCGCGCCCTCCGCTCTGTGCCGCATTCGCCCGGGCTGGGCCGCCGCTGGGTGTGCGCCATCCACGAGCAGGGAGTGCGAAGCCTTCCGGTGGTTGTGATCGTGGGTGCGTTCACCGGTCTGGTTTTGGGTCTCCAGGGTTATCACGTGATGAGCCGCTTCGGCTCCGAAAGCATGGTCGGCAGTTTCGTTTCACTGACGCTCGCCCGTGAACTCGCGCCCGTCCTCGCGGCCCTTATGATCGTCGGTCAGGCGGGTTCCGCACTCGCCGCTGAACTCGGCCTCCAACGCAACAGCGAGCAAATCGATGCGTTGGGGACGATGGGCATCGATCCGCTTGGCTACCTGATCGCCCCCCGATTGCTGGCAGCCGTCGTGATTTTCCCGATCCTCACGGTCTTCTTCACGCTCATCGGAGGGATTGGGGGCTTTCTCTCTGCATCGGCGATGATGGGGCTCGACGGGCCCAGTTATTGGTCTGCGGCCCGGGATGCCCTCCAGCCGGAGGACCTGGTCGAGTGCCTGTTCAAGGCCTTGGTCTTTGGCGCCGTCACCGTCGCGATCTGCGCTCACACCGGCTTCAACACGCATCGTCGCGCGGACGCCGCGGGCGCACGCGCCGTGAGCGCGTCAACGACCCGCGCCGTCGTCTTGGCCAGCATCGCGGTGCTCGCTGCCGATTTCCTTCTCACCTCGCTCCTCACATGAACCCGGCTCACCTGCCTTTCCTCGACGTGCGAGGCCTGCACAAACGATTCGGCGACCGCGTCGTCCTTGACTCGGTCGATCTTGTCGTGCCGCGGGGGTCGGTGGTTTCACTCCTTGGTCGCAGCGGCACGGGCAAGTCGGTTCTTCTCAAGTGCCTCGCCGGTCTTCTCACGCCCGAGTCCGGGGAGATCTGTTTCGAAGGTGTGCCCTTGACCGCGAAGTCGGAAGCCCGCGCGGAGTTTCGCCGCCGGAGCCGCTACCTGTTCCAGGGCAATGCGCTGTTCGATTCCCTGACCACGCTGGAGAACGTCGCGCTCCCGTTGGAGCAGACAACGGCTTTGTCTCCGACCGAAATCGGCCGACGGGCGCACGAGTCACTCCGACGGCTGGGCCTCGCCGATTTTGAGCAGCACTACCCGGCCCAGTTGTCAGGCGGCATGCAGAAACGCCTCGCCCTCGCGCGGGCGCTCGTGACGGAGCCCGAGTTGGTGCTCTTCGATGAGCCAACGGCCGGGCTCGATCCCTTGAATCGCAATGCCGTATTCGAGATGATTGCGCGTTTCCGTCGGGAGTTCGGTTTCACGGCCATCGTGGTGACGCACGACGTGGTCGAAGCGCTGGCCGTGAGCGATTTCGTAGCGTTGCTCGAAGCCGGCCGCATGCGATTCCAAGGCACGCCAGACGATTTCAACTCTTCTGGCGATCTCTCTGTGATGGCGATCCGCAACAGTCCGACGGCGCTGCGGGCGCGGTTGGACGAGATTACTCAACCAACATCGGTTTTGGAAGTGTTTGTTTCATGAGCCCGCGAAAACTAGAGTTCTCAGTCGGTGCGTTCGTGCTCGCTGGCTTGGTTGCCCTAACTTTCTTCGCACTTAGAAGCGGTGTGGGCAAACTTCTGCCGGCCCAAACCTATGTAGTGAACGCGCGGTTCGCGAATGTCGGCGGGCTGAAGCCCGGCAGCCCGGTGTTCATTGCCGGCGTGCCCGTCGGACAAGTCGGAAAAATTTCTCTCAATGAGCAATTCACCGCTATCGTCGAACTGCGGCTGTCCCGCGATTTGCAATTGCCCGCGGACACTATGGCCTCGATCCGGACGACGGGACTCATTGGCGCCAAGATCATCACCCTATCGCCGGGTTCCGATGACCGAATGATTTCCGACGGCGGCGGGATCACGGACACCGAGTCGGCTGTGGACATCGAGGCGCTCATCAGCCGCTTCGCGTTCGGGAGTGTGAAAGATCCGGAGAACGAGAAATGAAAAACATCATCCTACTCATCCGCGGAGTTCTGTCCTGTCTTGCGCTATCAACTGCTATTGCCGCCCCCGCGCTTCGCGCGGTCCCGAATGCGGACCCTTCGGCGATGCTGCAGGCGGCCGTCGGAGAGATCCTCGAGATCGCCTATCCAGAGAGCGGGCCACAGGAAGCCGAATCCCTGGCCGCGAAGATGCGACCCATTCTGGACCGCACAATGGACTTCGATTCGATCACCCGTCGCGCCTTCGGGCCAGCCTGGCGGCAATTCTCTGACACCGAATACAAGCGTGCCGTTGAGCTTTTCACTGCGTTGATAGTGCGCACCTATGCTGCACGTTTCACGGACGGAAACCGTCCTAAGATCGAATACAAACCGTCCATCGCGATAGCTACCGAGCGTTGGGAGGTGCGCACGCGCGTGAGTCGCGACGGCTCCAGCTATGAGATCATCTATCGGATCGAAAAACGATCAGATGGTTGGCGCATCTACGACATCATGGCGGAAGGAGTCAGTTTCGTCGCCAACTACCGCGCACAGTTCGATGCGGTTTCTCAGAAAGGTGGCGCAGCCGCCATTTTGCGCGTGCTTGAAACCAAACAGGCTGCGGCCTCCGGACGCTAGGCACGACCAGCACCAATCAATTTCTCTGCACAGATCCAACCAATCCACGCTCCATTCCCATGCATAAATGCATCGCTCCTATTTCCCAGCTAGCGTCACCCTCGGCCGCAGCGAGGCTATGGCAGGTGTGTCTCAGCATCGTATTCTCCCTGTTTCTTTCAGCCGCACTCTGCGCCCAAACCGGATCGCTGCCTCCACCGGAAGTGGAGGAGGACGCCCCCGTCGTTGCGGTCCGCGACCCCATCGAAGGTTTCAATCGCGTCATGTTCCGGTTCAACGACGGTGCGTTTACCTACGCGTTGCGCCCCATCAACCATGGTTACGAGTTCGTTGTCCCACGTCCCCTCCGCCAGGGCCTGAACAACGCATTCGACAACATAAAATATCCGGTGCGCTTCGTGGGCTCACTCCTGCAAGGGAAGGTCAAGCGTGCCACGAAGGAAACGGGAAAGTTTGTCGTCAATACGGTCGGCGGAGTCGGTGGCTTGTTTCGCACCGCCGAGCGCATTCCGATGCTCGCCCAGTTGCCCGAAGAAGACATCGGCCAGGCCTTAGGTGTTTGGGGCATACCCGCCGGGCCCTACGTGGTCCTGCCCCTGTTGGGCCCGTCGAGTCCACGGGAATTTATCGGCACGGTCGGTGACTATTTCCTCACGCCAACGAATTGGGATTCCTTCAATATGGGCAACCGTGAGTGGATCACTTCTGACTACGAAATGCCAACTATGGTCGCCGCGTTTCTGCGGGAAATACCTAGTGTCGTTCGAGCTTATGATGACGTTACCAAGGACGCGATCGATCCCTATATCGCCGTGCGCGATGCTTATCTCAGCCACCGCGCCGCGGAGACAAAAAAATAACAACCGCCCATGAGAAGGCGTCTCTTCACCGTGTCGTTTTGTTTCTTACCTCGCGCACGGTCGGCCCCGAGTATCTCCATGATGTTTTTGAACCAGTCCGGTTTGCGGTGCATGGGGGAGGCACGAATGTGTAACAAATTGTTTCCAAGGACGGTGCCGGAAACAATCTTTTGCACTCTTGGAGAGGACATCGGTCGCGGGAACCGGACTAATGCGGCCGAATGAACCACTCTATTCTCTCCAACCCGCCGGGTGCCACGCCGCCCCGTTCCGCTCTGTTGCCTCTGCTTGCCGCGATCGTTCTGAGTATTGTCCTGATCACCTCCAGTCTCGTCGCCCAGCCGGGTGGGCCGGGTGGGCCGGGCGGGCCTCCCGCTGGCTTCGCGTTCAGCGATTTCACCGCGTCGTATTCGTTCTCTGCCGAGGGCGATATTAAGCTCAGCGGGACCAAGCTGGGCACCGGCGAGGTCAGCAGCTACGATTTCGAGGCCGGGTTCTCGCTGCCTGCACCGGAATCTTGGATGTTTTCCACCTCGCTCAACTGGTCTCGCCATGAGTTCAAGCTCACCGGCCCGGTTCCGCTGCCAAAGAGTTTGGAGTCAATCGGCTTCAGCTTCATGGCGATGAAAGACCTTTCCAAGGAGATCGGGCCGGGGTGGTCCGCGATGGCGATTCTCAACCCCGGCTTTGCTTCCGACTCCGGGGAGTTCTCGAGTGACAGCTTCAATCTTACCGCGATTGCGATGATCGAGAAGGAAGTCAGCCCGACATTCGCCTGGAACGTGGGCATCGTGAGCAATACGCCGAGCCATGATATGGCAGTGTTCCCGATAGTCGGGCTGCGCTGGAAGTTCGCGCGCGATTGGAGCCTGCTGTTTGGCTTTCCCCGCACCGGCATCTCCTATCAGGTTTCCGAGGCGCTGTCCCTGACGGCGGGGCTCATGTCCATGCAAGGGGGAACTTACTATGTCTCAGAATCCAAAGTTCCGGGACTAAACAAAACTTACCTGGAGTATCAGGATATGCGCGTCGGTCTGCGCATGGAATACCAGCTCAACCGGAATTTCTACATGGAAATTGACGCCGGAATGACGGTCGATCGGACCGCCGACTACTACGAAAAGGACTTCAAACTGAAAGGCGATTCGGCCGTCTTCGGCCGTTTCAGCCTGAAATACCAATTCTAGCCGCTGCTCAGCCTCGCGCTTAAGCACTGCCCGGCGTGCGGGCAGGCATGCGCTTCATATGATCGCGGCCCTATTGGTTCTCGTCGCGCTGGTCGTCTTGGTTTCAGTCGATACGAGCGGGGGCAACGATGGCCCTCCGGACGACGAGGGCGTGTAAGCTCGGGACCGACGGCCGATCAGCATCCCCATTCATGAAATCCCGTTCCCGACCTTCAACCGTTGTCCAGGCATCCTGCGCAGCCGCGCTCCCTGATTCCCATGATTGAAATCGCCCTCAAGATGCTTTTCGGCGAGCGCACGAAATACGTGATTCTCGTCAGCGGGATCTGCTTCGCCACCATTCTGATGACGCAGGGCTTGTCGTTCTTCTTTGGCATTCTCGGCTTTTCCTATGCCACGACGAAGAACATCCGCGCACCGATCTGGGTGGTTGACCCGCTGGTGCAACAGGTTGACGAGAATCAGCCACTCCGCGACACAGACGTGAACCGTGTGCGCTCTGTCGAGGGCGTGGCGTGGGCCGCGCCGCTCTATATCGGCGGCGCGCAGGCGAAACTGCTGAGTGGCGGCGCGACGTATCAGGTGACGTTGGCGGGCCTCGACGCCGACACGTTGGCGGGCGCGCCAGCGAAGTTGATCGTGGGCAGCATTCTCGACCTGCGGCAGCCGCAGAGTGTCGTGGTGGACATGGCGTTTGTGGAGAGGATACAGGAAGAACGCGGTGAGAAGCTCAAAATCGGTGACGCGCTCGAAATGAATGACCACCGCGCGATCATCGTGGGCATCGCAAATGCGGCCGAAGGTCAGGGGGGCGGTTCATTTGTCTATACCACCTGGGATCGAGCCAAGGAATACGCGCCCGGCCAGCGCTCGATGCTTACGCACATTCTAGCTGCGCCCGAGCCGGGCCGGTCGGAAGCCGAAGTCACCCGCGCCATCACCCGGGAGACCGGGTTGAAAGCCGTGACCGAGACGCAGCTGAAACAGATGAGTTCTGATTCAATGGTGACCAACAGCCCGCTGCCCTACTTCGTCGGTCTGCTGGTCGGGGTCGGCTTTGTCATCGGCCTCGGCATCTCCGGCCAGACATTTTACTCGTTCGTCTTGGAGAACACGCGGCATCTCGGCGCGTTGAAGGCGATGGGGGCGAGCAACTTCAAACTAGCGCAGATGATCGTGGTCCAAGCGGGCATCGTCGGCTTCGTCGGTTTCGGCGTGGGGGTGGGCATAATGAGCGGCCTGTTCTCGATGCTGCCCGAGGGCCGTGCGCCACTCGTGCTGCTCTGGCAAATCCCCGTGATTGTCTTGGTGGCCGTGACGCTCATTTGCATGGTCGCCGCACTAGTTTGTGTGTGGCGCGTATCGCGCATTGAGCCGGCCATTGTCTTCCGCAGCTAACAGCGATGAACGATTCCAATTCCATTCCCTATACGGAACTTGCCGTCCAACTGCGCGGCGTGGACAAGGCGTTTCGCAACGGCGACCAGGTCACGACCGTGCTCAAGCAGGTCGAGTTTGATGCGCGCGTCGGCGAAATGGTTTTCGTCGTCGGGCCGTCCGGCTGCGGCAAGACGACACTGCTCTCCGTCCTGTGCGGCACGCTCAAAGCCGATGCAGGAGAGGTGACGGCGCTCGGTTTTGCCCTTCACGAATTGCCGCAGTCGCGCATCACCCAGTTCCGCGCACGCAACGTCGGGTTCATTTTCCAACAGTTCAATTTGCTGCCCACGCTCACCGCCGCCGAGAACGTCGCCGTGCCCCTGCGGATTCAGGGCGTTTCGGCAGGCAAGGCGTTGCCGCGCGCCAGGGAACTTCTGGCGCGTGTCGGCATCTCGGAAAAGGCGAACGAACGTCCCGCGCGGCTTTCCGGAGGACAGCAGCAGCGCGTAGCCATCGCGCGCGCGCTTGTCCACGAACCGGCATTGATTGTTTGCGACGAGCCTACCTCAGCGCTCGATTCCGCCACCGGCCACCAGGTCATGGACCTGTTGCGCGACACCGCGCGCGGCAGCCAGCGTACCGTCATTGTCGTCACGCATGACCCGCGGATTTACCAATACGCGGACCGTGTGGCGGAAATGGAGGACGGCCGCATTCTGCGTGTCACCACTCCCTCGCAATCAGGCAAACCCGCAACGATTTGATTTATGCTCACACTCCTTCGTAAGCCTTCGCTGTGGGCTGCACTCCTTGGCGTGATCTCTGTCATTTACGTAGTCCAGAAAACCACGGCAGTCGAACCCATGCCCACGCCCGCTTCGCCGCCCGCGCAAAAGCCGAATGCGCGCGTCATCGCCGCCACCGGAATGGTCGAGGCACTGCGCGAGAACACGAGTATCGGTGTGCCGGAGGCGGCGCTGGTGAAAGCGGTCTTCGTCAAAGTCTGGGAAAAGGTCGAGCCCGGTGCGCCATTGCTGCAACTCGACGACCGTGAGTTGCAGGCGCAGTTGAAGACACAACAGGCTGAGGTGCGTGTGCGCGAAGCCGAACTGATCAAAGTCCGGCGCCAGCACGAGCGCGCGGAGTCATTGCGCGCCAGCCAGGGTATCTCGCGGGAAGAGGCCGACACGCGGCACGATGAGTTCGCGGTGGCGCAGGCTCGATTGGAATCTGCACAGGCAATGGTCACACAAACCGAGACGTTGATTGAGCGGCTGACCATTCGCGCGCCGATTCGCGGAACGATCTTGCAGGTCAACACCCGCACCGGCGAATACGCGACGCCAGACGCCAGCGCTCCTGCAGTGCTGCTGGGCTCGATTGAGGAAGTGCAGGTCCGCGCCGATGTGGACGAGCAAATTGCTCCCCGGGTGAGGCCCGGCAGCAAAGCCGTGGGTTATCTCCGGGGCGACACGCTGAGGCCCATCCCACTGGAATTCGTCCGCATCGAGCCGTTCGTCACGCCCAAGCGCAACCTCACCGGCTCAAGCTCCGAGAGGGTGGATACGCGTGTGCTCCAGATCATCTACAAGTTCCCCAACGAAGTGGCCCGGCGCATCTATGTCGGGCAGCAGATGGATCTGTTCATCCAGGAGTGAGATCTCGGCGCGCACATGAATCGCAACATCTCCAGCTCGGTCCCGATTGTCGCTGCTGCGCTCCTCCTCGCAGGGTGCGTGGTTGGTCCCGACTTCCAGCCACCGACATCGGTTTCACTCGCAACGTGGCGCGGTCAAGGCGGAACCACTCCTCCCTCTCAATCGCTCGCGACCGACTGGTGGACGATGTTTACCGACGAAACCCTGAACGACTTCGAAGCCCGTGCCCTCTCCGCGAACCAGGATTTGAAAAAGGCCGTCGCGCGAGTGGATGAGAACCGCGCTCGCCTTCGCGTGGCGGAGTCGGCTCGCTATCCAACCATAGGCCTCAACCCATCGTATGAGCGCAGTAGAAACTCCGCGAACGGCGCGCAGGCTGGCAACGCGGCAAGCGGGCAGATTCTGTTGGAGCAAGACCGTCATCACACCACGATTGATGGCAGCTACGAATTCGACCTGTGGGGAAAGATTCGTCGCACGGTGGAATCGGCAACGGCGCAATCCGCAGCCGTGGAGGCTGCGCGTGACACCGTTCTGCTCAACCTGACCGCTGACGTGGCAGAAAATTATTTCACCCTGCGGTCGCTTGATGCTGAAATCGTTGTGCTCGAACGCACGTTGGGCCTGCGTGAGAAGGCTCTCTCCGTGAACCAATCGCGGCTCGATACAGGGGTCGCCTTGCCGGCGGATGTGAGTCAGGCAGAAACCGAACTTGCCAACGTGCAATCGGATTTGAGCGAGGCACGGCGCCGACGAATCCTGTTTCGAAACGGTCTGGCCGTGCTGTGCGGCGAACCGGCTTCAACCTTCGAGATTGAGGCCAAACCGCTGGCGTTCGCGCCGCCACCGGAAGTTCCGGCGGGACTGCCTTCCGAGCTCCTGTTGCGCCGCCCGGACGTGGCCGAGGCGGAGCAAACGGCGGCGGCGATGTGTGCGGAAATCGGTGTGGCGAAGGCCGCTTTTCTCCCCTCGGTCAAACTAACCGGCTACGCCGGGTTGGAGAGCGTCGAGCTTAAAGACCTGTTCAATTGGGACAGCCGGATTTGGGCGCTCGGACCAAGCGTATCGGTGCCTATATTCTCCGGTGGCAAAAATCGCGCGAACCTCAAGGTGGCCGAAGCGCGTTACGAGCAGGCCACCGCCGCTTATCGCCAGAGCGTGCTGGACGCGTTCCGGGATGTGGAGAATGCCTTGGCCAACACCCGCGCCTACGCCGAGCAGGCGGAAGCGTTGCGCCGCGCCGAGGATTCCGCACGCCGCACGGCGAACCATTTCGACCTGCGCCTGCAAGGTGGCATGATTGGCTACCTCGACGTGGTGGAAGCGCAACGGACTTTGCTGCAAGCTGAGCGCGCGATCGTTATAAACCTCGGCGCACGCCATGTTGCCTCGGTGCAATTGATCAAATCCCTCGGCGGCGGCTGGAGCGCGGAGATGCATGGACTGCAGGAGCACACCCAAGAGAGCGCCGTCACGCAATGAGCGCCGATTGAGCATTACCACTCCTCTGATTGCCCATACCCATAGTGGCGAATGCCGAGGTTAGTCCACCACCATGACCATATATGGTGCAATACCGTCATTCGGAAATACGGATTTCGAAGCCATTTTTTCGCCGTGCCAGTGTTGGCGCCTCAGCCGGAAGGGTGTACGCGCATAATTCTAATCACGACAAATCTACCCGAGCTGAAAATCAGATTGGCGAAAATCCCCCTATTTCATGCGGCAATACCCGCCAGTGCCGACTCACGACGTGTGATTTACTGGTCTGGCTGGAAACGTCATGCCCTCCGCTCCAGTGGCGTCGGTGCAACTCGAAGGCTAATTCAGTGATCCTGTCGCGAACCGCACTCATCAGGCAGGGGAGCCCAAACTACTTCGAGCGCTGAAGCGTCTCTCGATTCCGTCCCTGGACTAAAATACTACGCCCAAAGAGCCCCGCGTACTTGATGGCTTTGCCGAGCAGCATAAATTCCTCCGCCTGATAATCGGCTGCAAATGCATCTTGGTGCAGGATGATCTGCTCCGTGTTGGTGCTGCGAACTAGACTGACGAAGTTGGACAGGCTCGGGTTGCTCTCGACTTCACTTTGAAACTGGATCGCTCGCTCATTGATGTGCATGGGGTGCGTTTCCCTAGTGTTTGCCCGAAGTCGGGCCTGATGTCATCCGCAGAATGCTGCATAGATGCAATCTTGTGCCTTCTGGCACATAAAAGTCACCTCTGACAAATCTCGAGATGGCCTGAATGCTGGAGAATTCCGTAGCACGACTGAAATCCGTCCAAACACCACGATCGGCCGTTCTGCCGTGCTCCCATCTTAGAGGGTGTATGGCCGACGATCTGCGGAAGGGGAACATCGAGATCGGAAAACTCGGTATCGAAATCCAGCCACGTGATCCCGCCTTTCTCTTCTTCGCCTCCCCGTTCGCGCCCAGGTCGCAAGATTGCGAACGAGTGGAACGGGAGACGGTCGAGCACGACCTGACAATGGCCGTCCAGCGCATCCACTGCCGCGTCGATTTCCAGTTCTGGATGCCAGAACCTTCCGGCGACACCGGCGTGACTGATGAGGAAGCCGTTGACCTGCTGAAAGAGACGACACGACTGCCAAAAGTCCCAGCTCAGTTTCTTGGAGATGTGCTTCGCCTTGTTGTTAGTGTAGCCCGAACATTTGTAGTTCAGAGCCTTTGGATTCCGGTGAAGGTCACACCATCGCTTTGCCTCCATGTAGTGGACATCGTGGTTTCCTAAGAGAACGGTGATGCGATCGCGCCAGGAGTCGCCAAGCTCGAGCAGCAGATCGCACATATCTTCCACCCCGCCGACCTGCCCTTCGCGAAACGTATCGAAGTAATCCCCACCGAGCAGCAAATGGCTGACCCGATGCTTTTCCTTTTGCACGACGCGCCTTATCCAATCCGTGTCCTGATGAGGATCGAATATCAGTAGGCACGCTTCCGTGGAAATCCGGCAGTTCGGACGCATAGGGGAAGCAGGAGACATTTCTTAGTAAGCATTACCGCGCGATACGCGCGTCGCCCAAGACAATTTGAAGAAGCCTTTGGGCGGCCACTTGTGTTTGCTGCTCATGGGGCGGTTCGATCGAGTCGGATGGTGGGCATCTCGAGGAGGACGCATGGGGTGAAACGAGAGACGGATATTGGCCGAAGCACGCGCCGGATGCGCAGCTATCTGTCGGCACGACCCCATCCTTACCTATATGAATCACCAAATCAGCGAGTATCAAAACGAGCTCTATCTCGGTGCGGCTTCGGCCGCCTTCGTCCGCGACTCCATCCCCAGTCGTTTCCAGCTGCATTGGCATTTCGCCGGCAAATGTGAGGGCTTGCTGAACGGCAAGGTCATGACGTTGGAGGAAGTGTTCGAGAAATTCTCGGAAACGAGCGTCCTCATCGAGCAGCATCTCGCTGACGATGCGTGGCAGGAGTGGAATCAGGCTTACGGCCGTCTCGACGGTTTCGCGGAGGTCATTGCCGCGGCACAGTTGGCGCTCGCCGACCCGGCCGAGCCGGCGGCGCCGAACGTTAAGCTGCTCCGAGATGCGTCTCGGCCGGGTGCGAGCGAGCCTCTCCGCGAGCTGGCCAAGGCGCTCACCCAAGCGTACCACTATGGCTCCGCTTGCAAGAAGGACCGCCCGCTGCGCTGGTATTTCGAAGGCAAGGTGAAGGCGCTTCGTTACGCTCAGTCGAAGTCGGTCAAAACTCTCGCGGAGGATTTCGAAACCGCGCGTTTCAAGGCGCACCGCGAAGCTCCGGGCTGGAAGGAGCGTCAGCACCAGCGGGGCCTCTCTGCTGGTTTCGCCGAGGCCACCGCATTGGCCAAGCTCACGAACGCTTCCCGCAGTGCGGTCCGCGCGTAACGACGATTGAACAGGCCTGGCCGTTTTAGGTGTCGCTCAATGTCCACCGGGTTCACCGCCAAGGCCTTCGACGCGAGTTGTCGAATTGCACAGGTGAACTCGCGGCGCAGGAGCCTGTCACGGCGCCGGCGCTCAAGCGCAAGCTTCCGGCTTCGCCGCCGGGCAATCGTCCGGCAGATCCTGGGGAAATGAACCCTCAGGGTTCGCCGCTCGATGCTCAGTTCGGTAGCTACGGCCAAGAATGAAGGGGCAGCGGAAAGTGGCACCCTCGCGAAAGCCTTCAGGCGCTGATGAACGTTTCCCCAATCGATCAACCGAGGGGACTGCCTTGCGGAGAGGTGGAATGCCGACTGCATTTCACCGGGCAGTGGCACGACGCGAGCACCCCTACCGCCGATTACAGCCGACGAAAATGATGCGCGAAGCTGAGAAAATGTATGCAGCGCAAGAGGCAGGCTGATCCGCGTTGAGCCATTCCACCAGCCCCACGTGGTCAACTTGCTCGTTCCAACCGCTTGGGCGAGCTGGCTCGAGTTCGCGAGGCCGGCAAATTTTGCGATTTCTCGAATTGCACGTCGAGATTGCCAAGTGGATTTCTCGTCTGTTCGACCGAAATGGGCTACGATGGTGCGGAGTTCGGCGATAGCAGCCGTCGGAAACAGCCCACCGCGAGGCGCGGGTGCCTCTCTAAGATCCGCAGCGCACCAAGGGCAGATCTCGACGTGTGAACGTTCATGAACCACCGGAGGCCTGCGGCCACAGCGATGGCACCGATCAACCAACGCAGCGTCATGAATGAGGCAGCCGGTGACGGGTTGCAGCGTCCAAACCATGCGGTGATAGGGAGTGCGATCGGTACCCAAACAATCCGGACACCAGGCAAGGTGTGACTTTAGGAAGCCGCGCGAAGGAAATGCCGCGGCCCATTGATTCGCTGTCAGCCTCGCGAGCGACTGGGTGGGGAGCACTATCTTTAGGAGGCGCAACCATGTGTTCGCTAGTTCAAAGGCGTTTATGTTCCGACCGAGAAACAGGCTTCGCGGATGTTCGTGCCACGATCCGATCTTGTTAGGTATTCCGTCCTGCAGCCACGCAAGAAGACGATGCGCAAGCTGGCCGGGAAACGTGCCATTGCCCACTGCGAGGCGCTGCACATAGCTGCTCAGCGCCTCGCATTCGGCGGTGCCAACTCCAATAGGCGAAGGTGCCGCGAGCTCAATCATTCGGGAACGACGGCCGGGGTAATTAGCCGCTTCCGGTCGGGCTTTTGAGTTCCCGGCTTCGTTTTCGTCAGCTTCTCCACCGCACCTCCTTCCGAGTCTGCCGGCTTCGCGCTTTCGGCGGTCCACTTGTCAGAGCGCCCGAGCATCGCCAGTGCCTTATTCCGCTCATCGTGCGCCCGACGCTGCTGTTTCGCGTGCGGCTTGGTTTCCCGGAAATGGTGCCAAGAAATCTTGGTCGTCTCCGGCTCGCACAGAGCGCAGTTCACTGCCCGAATAATCCACTGGCGAAGCCGGTCCACGTCGCCGGCGACGGCGTCGTCGATTTCGGAAAGATGTTCACCCAGAGAGTCCTTTCCGGCCCACGGCATGGGCACGTTGAAATCGTTCAAAGCTCCGAGGAAGCACTCCATGTTGCCGTCCTTCCCCTTGTGGTAAGGCTTCATGACCGCCGGGCTGACCTGACTCAGCAGCACGGGGTCATCATAAACGACGGAGCTGACAGTCATCGGCGGAGCGAAAATCAGGTGGGGGATGCGGGACTGGCGAGCGATGTCCATCAGGATGCGCCAGCCGGCGCGAATGTCCTCCTCTGAGGCGCCGGGAAACTCCAGATTCTCGGTGTCGCGAATCACTACCAACGACGGGCTTTTCGTCGCGAGAAACGCGACGAGGCGGCCAATGGCGGTTCGAGCGTTGTAGTCGGCAAGATTGAGGTCGCCGAAGTGCGGATTGCTCCGGTGAGAAATCCGCACGCTGTTCAGCGCGTGCCGATAGCGGTCGAAAATTTCCAGCTCAAGTTGGCGGGGCGTGAAGCGGCACGGCACGGACACCTCGACCAAGCGAAAATCGGATGGCACGCCATGCTGCCGGACCTCCCGCGCCCGAATCTCTTCGCTCAGCGAAGCAATCGCCTCGTCGAGCGTCTGACCGTTCGGACAGGCAGCGACTAGGCATGCGCCGGGACCTGCCGATTTGAACGCGATGGCTAGCTGCCGGACGAAGCGCTCGAAGGAAAGGTGAGCGACGCCAGACTCTTGGTAAGTTTGGAGCGCGTCAAAGAGGTCGGCCTGCTTGTCCGGGAGGAACGAGAGCTGAACGGCGGTGCTCATTTGTCACCTCCTTTGCGGAGAAGCTTTTTCAATCCACCCTGCGTGTAGTGAAACGGAATAACGTTGTCCGTTGCGGGCTTCGGTGGCTCTGGTTCCTTGGGTGGCAGCGTTGTCTCCATTGCGGCATCACACGCTTCTTGGAGAAGTTTTCGCTCCGTCTTCTCGCGCCTTTCAACGTGCTTGGACCAATTGCGTGTCTTCCTCGCCTTGACCTCTGCCACAATGGTATTCTTCAGGACGACAACCTCGATGGCGTCCTCGACCGAGTCCGCGTATTTTACGTCGGCGCTGACCGCCTTGCACGTGACAACACCTTCAAGCTCCGGGTGTGTGACCAACATGACCGTGGGGTCGCTCGGGCGATAACGCACGGTGACCTCCTTGCCTCTCACGTTCCTGAGGGAGCCGCTGGCGTAGTAGGTTCGTTTGACGAAGATGCGACAGCGCGAATCGACCTTGCGCACGACTCGGTCCACGAACGGGAGCAAGACGCGGTCAAGAACATCCAGGGGAATCACCGCTCGCGGGTGGCTGCCATAAATCGTCCAGAGCTCCTTCTCGCGCTCCTCCGGAGACTGCTTCGCGTTCCCGTAGGGCGTCGAGTTAAAGGTCTTGTAGTGCTCCTCGTAGTGTTCGCGCAGGTCCTTGAGGGTCCAGATGGCATTTTTGTAAGGCAGCGTCGCACCGGTGGTCAGACGGGCCCTCTTGAGCGCCTCCGTGCTGCCACGCATGCGGTGAATCAACTGAACGTCGTTGAACCCAAACTGCCCTTCGACCGGAGCGCCGCTTGCTCCTGTTGCGACCTGGCGGTAGAAAATCGTCGTCCGCAGGATTTGGCCCAGACTTTCTTGAAGCCACTTGCTCCGGAAGTCCGGACCCCAGTCCACAACCACGATGGCGGGAATGGTCTGATTGCGCACGACGCAGTCGCGGAACAGGTCGATAAGCGTATCCGTCGAGGGAGAGTTCAGCCGCGTGACATGGGCAATCACCTTGCGGGTCGTGGCGTCCACCATCGGCGTGTGCCACGCCTTCAGAAGTTTCTTGGCGGACTCGGGGTGCGCGAGCGCGACATCGTTTGCGGTATGGTCGCAGTGACCGACAGTGAACGGGCGCTCGCCGTGGGGAATTCCAAGCGGTGAGCGTGCTGCGCTCGGCGCGGTGAGCTGCTTGGCGACGCGGTGACCCCAGCGTCGATGTGCAACGTATTGGGCGTCCCATTGCTCACATTCTTTCGCGAAAGTGCGATACGATGGAACCTTGCCCATGCGGAGTCGGCCCATAAGTCGGGAAAAATAGCCGTGGACTTCCACAATCGTCGGGCGCGGATTGGTCCGGAGGTAGCGCTGGCGAATTACTCGGTTCATTAGCGCCACGGTCTCCGCCGGGTAGTCAGGCACCGAGCTGCCGCGTTCCGAGGTCCGAGGGAGGAGTCCGAGGAATCCGTTTTTGTAGGTGGCCTCGGCCAAACGGTAGGCGGAGAGGTAGCGCTGAATCGAGCGGTCGTCGGACGCCTTCGGCTTTTTTTCACCGGGCACGGGTGCAACCCACGGCCGGATTACTTCGTGGCGGCGGAGCATTTCCGCGAGGTCCCGATCAGACGCCTGGCTCATGCGCACCTCTGCGGTGAACTCCGCGTTGTGGAACACGTCCACCTCCGGCAACATGGCGAGGAAGGTCTCGATGGGGAAGCGCGACTCTTGCTGCTTCGAGTTGCGGACCGTGATGACCTCACCGGCGCTCTGGACGATAGTGTAGTCCTTGCCCCGCATCGTGAACTTGAGGCCGTCGAAAAGGACATACGGGCACACGAGGTCACCCGCCGGAGGATTCTTCGAGTGGAAGACCGCCAGGGCTCGCTCCCGGACACGCGTCGTGAACAAGCTGACGCGGTTCTGGTTCATGAGGCTCTCCTCGCTCAGGTGGGCGAAGATCTCGCCGGTCGCGAGCATGTGATGGATGAGGTCCGCCCGTCGCTCGCTTGAGTCATGAGAGACATCGGCGAACTTGATGCCCGGCTGGTCGGCAATCTGGTCCTTGATTGCCTTCTTCTCCTCCTCCGTAGCGGCCGGAGCGATGTTCCACTGGCGGTAGGGTTCCAAAAGGAGGGCGTTGCGGACGAAATACTCCGTGAAGTAACCCTCGTGGATTACCCGCACGTCAAAGCCCAGTTCATCCGCCTTCTTACGAACGAGCGGAAGGTCGAACGACTTTGGGCCGTCGGAAATGTAGCGGTCCGGGTGTTTCGCAACCAAGGTCGCCAGTTGGGTCAGCGGCTTGGTCTCGATGAGGGTTGGACGGCTGCCATCTTTCCAGAAAACCAGAAAGTCCGGGGAATAGAACTTCTCGCGCACACGCGGGTGGTCCAGCTCCAGGGTCGCGGGTTGGGCGATGATGTAGGCGACGTTCGGGTCGGCCAGAAGGGTGAGGAGGCAAGCGAACTCAAAGTCGCGGCTCTGGAGGACTAGAATCTCGTCCGTCAGGGTGCAGGGAAAGCGCACCGTGTAGGAAAAACGGCCGTTCGGGAGGGTGGAAGGCAGTCTGGAACGCTTAATATACTCGATTGCTTCTGCTTTCAGTTGATAGTCAGTCAGTAGAGCGAGGAGCTTTTCAGGAATCGGGTGGCGCATGGTAGTTTAAGGATGGGTTGGTCGGTGCGCCAAAAGATGCTATTTCCTAAAAGGCCGGCGTTTCGGACTGAACGTTCAGAGAATTGGGTCGATTTTACGATTAGGCTGGCCGGGATTCAGGTCGGGCCAACGAATGGAAAATTACCAAGCTGAAGATCTGGGCGCCGCCGCGCGGCACCTAGAAAACGCAAATACATCATTGGCCGAAGCCGTGCGGGCCCTGCGCTTCCACGATCGGGCACGAGTTTTACTCGAGCTGGGCAAGCGCCTCGGTGAGATGGCGACCCATTTCCGCGAACAGCGGCTAAACGCCGGCTTGGCGGTTGCTTTCGTGGATTCTAAGACCGGAGCACGTGCGATGGGGCGCTCGCGTAGCGAAAAGAAGCTCGCAGCCCTGGCCAAAGCGAGGGCCGCAAAGGCCGAAAACGACCAGATTAGAAAGCTAAATAGAGAGCTCGCACGCCGTCGCGGCGTGAAAGTCGCCTGAACGGAAGCCGCCGGATTCATCACTCACCTCGGATGATGAGTTTGTCCTTCTTGAGATCCCAGAGCTTCTCCGCGAGTTCTATCGCCGCTCTATGATCACTTACGTCGATCCCGAAGCGCCTGTCGGCCATCACCGGGTAGATTAGTGGCGACGGGACGGACGCTACGAACTCTACCACTCCGTTGCTAAGTTTGACGAATAGTTCGTTGGTTGGAATAGATCCCCAGATCGACAGCTTGATGTAGGGGTATTCCTTATCCTGTCCATTCCCCTCAAATAAGATCACCTGCCGATCTTTAATCAGGTCGGCGAGCCGCTGGGCGGCGGGGCGGAGATCGTGTTTTCGTTTCAGGAGACCTTTTCCACACGGCCTGTTAGTCGTGTGTGAGTTTCACACGTCGGTGTGACCGTTCTCGCGTTTGTTGTCAATGTGTGATCTTCACACACAAAGCAGGGGCCACTGCGTTAGAGTCAACGTGTGAAACTCACACGGACTTGAGTGGTTCTGGCAAACATCCGAAGAACGTTATCGGCCCAGCGGTGCGGAAGCTCCGGCTGGCCCAGCGGACGCCTGTCACTCAACAAGACCTGGCGGGACGCTTGGCGGCCAGGGGGATACAAATCGACCGGTCTGCCTTGGCTCGCATCGAAAATGGGGAGCGACTCGTAAAGGACATCGAGGCCTTGGCAATTGCTGCGGCCTTACGTGTGCCGATCCAAGAGCTGTTCGGGACGAAATAACTTGCCGCCGAGCTACCTGCTCGCGGTTGCGCCTGGCAGATAGATGGACCATAAAAGAAACGTTCAACACTTATCTTGATTTCCGAGACGACTGTGGTATCGATAAATCAATGTTAGATCCCGATACCATCCGAGAAGCCGCCACTGCGTACGCAGCCGCGATTGCCGCCATCGCCGGAGCGGCAGCACTCGCTTGGAAGTGCCTGAAGCCGATCGTCGCTGATATCATCAAAATGGTTAAGGGAGGTGCTTCAAAAAAAGCCGCAGCAAGCGCCGGTGAGAAAAAAAGCTATTTGTGGATTCCCGTCCAACAAACGGTTTTCTACACTTAAAAACCAGTGTCGAAGGGGCCCGGCAAAATCCAGAGCGGGATCCTAGACGAAGTACGCTCTCGTGGTTTGACCACGCTGGAAGCACTTCGATGGGAAATGGCTCCTCCGTTACGCAGCGGAGCGACCAAGTTACCGAATTCTTGGAACACGTCGTTCTCCCGCGCCGTTGAATCGTTGGAGAAGCGGGGATTGCTGCAAGTAACCGATCGCCCACTCGCAAATCTGGCCGAATGGAGGGATCACTATCCGGGCAAAACACTGAACGTGGAAGCCCGTGAGCTTCGGAGGGTCCTAATTCCTGTACTCATCGAGTGGATCGAGGGGCCTGAGGGCCCATCACCGCGGTATTCCAAGTCTGAGAACGAACATTTCGCTCTGAAACAGTTCAATCAGACCCACGTGGCCAAAATGGCCGCGAGCTGGAAGGTGATGAAACCCGACCTCCTAACCCAACTCGGGCACAGCCACCGCCAGGACCTGTTTCTTCTTATCGCCCGGGGCACCCAGATATTTGAGGCAAACCATGACGTTAGCTCTCGCCGACCGTTCAGATCGCTCGCCGATGATTGCCTGTCGAAAGGTTTGCTGCCTGCGCTTGTCGTCGCCGATATGAAAAAGCTCATCACGGACCTTTTGACCGCAGAAGAGGCCGGCGCGTTGAATTTCAGGAGTTATATGCATGCCCTTACCAAAGGCGTGCCTTCTCGCGGCCACTGCGAACTAAGCCTTGATGCGAAGGAGGAGCTTTACCTTCGAATGCCCTCGTACATCTCTGGGCTGGCCGGTTTCAAGCTGCCACCGTCCAAAAAGAGCATCGATTTCTTCATCGGCCGCGGGCGCGCAACGCACGGTCCGATTCTGAAGAAGGTCCTCGATCAATCCGTCTTCCAGAATTTTCGGTTCCTCGAGATCCCACCTCTGCCTCCGTCAGGCGCCAAGTCGAAGACGATTACATCGGTGTGACGACAATTTCACCGCAATCCAAGCCTGCGCGTTCAAGCAACTGAATCGCAATCGTCTCGGGGGAGGTGCCGGCGGCGAACTGCTGGTGAATCAATTCCTTCACCTCGAAGTCGATCTGCGCTGGCCACGCGCCGCTGGATGCAATCGGAAGTAGGGATGCGATCTTCCCGGGATTATTGTCCGAAATATATAGCAGGCCGCTCAAACGGCCGCGGTTGGAGATTCTAAACTTCTGCACGTTCATGGCGCCAGAAATTGTCTTCAGGTAGTCGTATTCTTCCAGCCCGAGTTTTGCCCGCTGCGGGTTCTCTTGTGACCGGACAAAAACGCGCCGCAGCCATACGCCGGAAAAAGCAGTGCAACTATCGGCTAACCGATGACTTCCGTCCATTTGATCTGTTTTTGGCAGCGGTGAATTCCGCCACGTACTTCGTCATTGGTAAGTAAGTACGCCAAATACTGCGGCAATCGGAACGAGAACCGACCTCACGGAAGCCGATTTCACGACAACAATCCTAGCAATTTGGCCGCAAGATAAGCCGCGTTCGCCACGCCTGCGACTTCGAAAGAAGCAACGCAGGCGTTTGCTTTGGGAGAGACTCCGCCGGCCAGAGCAGAATACTTTAGCTATTCTGGGCCGCTGGACACGGGTTGGAATTCTGGCGCTAACGCACATATCCCCGAAGGCCACGAGCATTTGTCCTAGAGATTACGATGCCTACCGGAAAATCCGGAATCGTTTTGGAATCTCTCGAGATGGATTAAGGCATACCGTGATTTCTGCCTACGTGGCCAAGGGTGGTTCTTTGACGGATGCGGCTATTGAATTCGGCTGCAGTGAGGCAATCATCCGAACACATTACTTAGCGCGCATGGGCCCACGCGCCGCGGAAGCATTCTATCGGATTTTGCCTGTCGGGTGCCCGGTTTGATGTGCCCCGGGACGAATCGGATACCGTCGTTTTGCCTAGGCTATACCGAGACGAGTTCGCCGTTCCGCTAGCAAAACGAGATATCTTTCCTTCATCTCAGCTGAGAGAAAACTGGCCTCAATCCGGACGGGCCATCCGGCGGAGGCCGTCCCGAAGCGTTCCTTGGTCTGCGCGACCAGCGCTGGCGTAAGCGCCAGTCGCTCGCTCGCGAAATACTTCCAGAAATCGTTCGCCTTCAGGTTGGATTTTTTTCCGTGCAACGGCAGCGCCAGTTCCTCCCGGCCCTTGGGATTGGGAATCGTCGAATTGAGGAAATCATAGCCGGGGGCGAGCTCGACCTTGTCGTCCCGTGT
>Ga0164241_10000985_pt1 | contig 40329 bp, 38 predicted proteins | sample OricomyardsoilBY_FD_108780 | JGI IMG/M metagenome (GOLD analysis project Ga0164241, IMG submission 108780) | Backyard soil microbial communities from Emeryville, California, USA - Original compost - Back yard soil (BY) | ecosystem: Environmental > Terrestrial > Soil > Unclassified | place: USA... | reverse complement strand
GCGCTGGATGACGAACATCACATCCGGGCGGCCCGCATCGTATTCGTCGAACGTCAACGCGACGGGGTGCTGGAGCGCCCAGGGGAGCAGGCCTTCGCGGAATTCGGTGATCTGCTTGCCGTCTTTCAGGACGATCGCATCCTTGCCGACAAGATCAATACGGCTGATATGGGAATCGAGATTGATGCGGATGCAGGGCCAGTTCAGCCGCGCCGCCACCTGTTCGATATGCGTCGATTTGCCCGTGCCGTGATAGCCCTGCACCATGACGCGGCGATTGAAAGCGAAGCCCGCGAGAATGGCCAAAGTGGTTTCGCGGTCGAAACGATAGGCATCGTCGAAATCGGGCACATATTCGGTTTTCTTGGAGAAGGCGGGCACCTTCATCGCCGCGTCAAAACCGAATGTCTTGCGCACGTCGATTTCGGTGTCGGGCTTCATCGAGGGTTCGAGGCCGCCCTGCATATCGCTGGTCATTTTTACTGTTCCGGGTGAGCTGTTAAGCGACGGCATGGCCGTCCGCCGCAAGGAGGGTAGGGCGCGCCGATCACGCCCGAGGTTAGCCTTGCCGTTTCAGGACGGCGTAGGCCTTGATAACCTGCTTGAGACGCTCCTCGGCGCCCCGGTCGCCGCCATTGGCATCGGGGTGAAACCGCTTCACAAGCTCCTTATACCGCGCCTTTATCTCAGGCAAGGTTGCGGTTTCTTCGAGATTCATGACCGAAAGGGCCTGGATTTGAACCCCCGTCCGCCGCCGCACGGGCGCGCGGGGCGCGGGCGCCGCATCGCCGCCAAAATCGCCATAGGTGTCCTTCACCGCGTGGACGCCGCTGCGGGCCTTGGCGCCGCGCTTGCCAATTGCCCAGGTGGGACGATGGCCGGTGAGTGCATCGACGCGGAACTTCTGGATTTCCGTATCGCTCATCCCTGCAAAGAAATCCCACGATTCATTGTGCGCGCGGGCATGGGCAAGGCAGACCCAGACTTGTTCCGTAAGGTTGTCCCGGCTTCTGGGGATGCGGTGCACGCCTTCCGCCTCACACCCCGCCATGGCGCAGGTGCGCACCTCCTCAACCACCACGGCTCTGCCTGCGGGCTTGATGCGGATATCGCCTAGAAACTTTCGGGTCGTCGGTCTTGCCATGGTCGAATTATGGGGCTCAAGGGTGAAAATACAAGAAATCCTGATGCTTGACATCGTTTGCGAAACAGCTTTGAGGATGACGCATGACCATGCGCGATACCATCCATCAAAAACTCGCCGCGACCTTTCATCCTCTCACGCTTGAGGTGGTGGATGATAGTGCGCGTCATCATGGCCATGCCGGGGCCACGCCGGGCGGGGAAAGCCATTTTTCTGTCCGTATCGTGTCCGCGGCCTTTGCCGGTCTGTCACGCGTGGAGCGGCAGCGTCTTGTTTATGCCGCGCTGGCCGAGGAATTGAAGACACAGGTTCATGCGCTGGCACTGACCACGCTGACGCCCGATGAGGCGGCGCGGCGCTAAGGCCGTTCACGGGCTGGTTGCAGGCTCCTCTTTCGGCGGCACCACGCGGACTGCGGTGATCTGGTTGCGCTGGCGGCGCAGGATTTCGAACTGATAGCCGTAAAAGGCGAAACGCTGCCCCACTTCGGGGATGGCGCGGGCCTCGTGAATCACCAGACCGGCCATGGTGGAGGCTTCTTCATCGGGCAAATCCCAGTCCAGCGCGCGATTGACCTCCCGGATCGGCATCGAGCCGTCGATGTTGAACGCGCCATCGGGCTGCGGGCGGATTCCGGCAGGTTCTTTTTCGATGTCCTGATCGGGAATGTCGCCGAAAATCTCATCGACAATATCTTCAAATGTCACCAGCCCCTGCAACACGCCATATTCATCGACCACCAGCGCGAAATGGGAGCGGCGCTCGCGAAAGGCTTCGAGCTGTTCTTCGAGCCCGGTCGTATCGGGCACAAACCATACGGGGGCGGCAAGGCTCATGAAATCGAAGCTGTCGATCTCGCCGCCGCGTTCGGAAAAGGTTTTGATGACATCGCGCAGGTTGAGAATGCCGATAATGTTTTCCGGCTGGTCGCGCCACACCGGCACGCGCAAATGGCGGGCTTCCAGCACCGCATCGAACATGGCGCGGGGGCTGAGTTCGGCGTCGACTGAAATCATGTTCTTGCGATGGGTCATGATGTCGGCGACGTTCAACTCGCGCAGGTTGAGCACACCGCCGATCATGTCCCGGTGCTCGCGCATCACGCCGCCTTCGGCATGGTGCAGATCCACCGTACCGCGAATTTCCTCATGCGCGGGCAGCACCGGCTGCACATCATGTTGCGAGATTCCGAACAGCGCCAGCACACGCCAGACGACAAACTGAACCGCGCTGACTGCCGGCGCCACCACTTTCACCACGCCGATCACCGGCAGCGCGACCGCCAGCGCCATGCGATCCGTCCGCGCGATAGCCAGCGTCTTGGGCAGCACTTCGGCGAAGATGAGGATCACCACCGTCATGATCGCGGTGGCGATGGGCACGGCGCGGGCGCCGAAATGGGCTTCGAGCGTGCTGGTGGCGAGCGCCGAGGCCAGAATGTTGACGAAGGTATTGCAGAGCAGGAGCGCGCCGATCATCCGCTCGCGTTCGCCGGTGAGCTGGTTCACCCAACCGGCGCGGCGCGATCCTTCTTTTTCAAGCTGAAACATTTTTCCGCGCGAGACGGCGGTGAGCGCTGTTTCGCAGCCCGAAAAAAAGCCGGAGACCGCCAGCAACACAATGATGGCGGCAATGGGGAACAGGAACGGTTCCATGGGAAATCCTTAAAGCGGCCAAAGGGCAGACTTCAGGCGGTCAGACACGCCACCAGCACATTTTCGGGCACATCGGCGGTGGTGAAGGCTTTGCCGAGCCCGCGCGCCAGAACAAAGGTGACCTTGCCGCCGCTGGCCTTTTTGTCGTGGGCCATGTGTTCAAGCAGCAGGGCCGTAGACGGGCGAGGGCCGGGAATATCGCTGATCGCGGCGGGAAGGCCGGTCTGGCGTAAGTGAGCCTCCAGCCGCGCGGCATCGGCTTGCGGGCACAGGTCGAGGCGGGCGGAGAGGCGCAAAGCCAGCGCCATGCCGATGGCGACCCCTTCGCCATGGAGCAGGCGGTCGGAATAGCCGGTGGCGGCTTCCAGCGCGTGGCCGAAGGTGTGGCCGAGATTGAGCAACGCGCGGTCCCCCGCCTCGCGCTCGTCCCGCGCCACGATGTCGGCTTTCATCTGGCAGGAATGGGCGACGGCGCGGATGCGCGAAGCCTCATCCCCTTCAAGGAGTTTTGTGCCGTTCTTCTCAAGCCAGGTGAAGAAATCCACATCCCCCAGCGCGCCATATTTTACCACCTCGGCGTAACCGGCGCGCAGTTCACGCGCGGGCAGGGTGGAGAGCGCGGCGGTATCGGCAATCACCACGCGGGGCTGGTAGAACAGGCCGACAAGGTTTTTGCCCTGCCGTGTATTGATCGCGGTTTTGCCGCCGACCGAGGAATCCACCTGCGCCAACAGGGTGGTGGGGATTTGCGCGAAGTCGATGCCGCGTTTGAGAACGCCCGCCGCAAAGCCGGTGAGATCGCCTATTACTCCGCCGCCAAGCGCTACAATCATGCCGCTGCGCTCCACGCCCATTTCCAGCAGCGTGGCCGTGAGCTTTTCGAGCCCCGCGAAACTCTTTGTCCCTTCGCCCGGATCGAGCACGATTTCGCGCGGGGTGAGCCCTGCGGCTGTCAACGAGGCGAGCACGGTTTGAAGGTGGATGGCGGCGACGTTTTTATCCGTCACCACGGGCACCAGACCGCGCGCGAAGGGGGCCAGCAGCGCGCCAGACTGGGCGAGCAGCCCCGTGCCGACATGGATGTCGTAGCTGCGCTTGTCGAGTTTGACGGAGACGCGTTCACTCATGCGATGTAACCCAGTTCCTTCAAGACTTCGACAATGCGCTCCACTGCGACGGCATGGGGGCCTTCCGCGCTGTCCACGGCCAGATCGGCCTGCGCGTAAAAGGGTTCACGCTGCGCATAGAGCCGTTCGAGAATTTCGCGCGTATTGCCGCCTTGCAGCAGCGGGCGTGTATCGCGGCGCGATACGCGGTCATACAACACATCCACCGGCGCCCTGATCCAGACGGAGACGGCGTTTGTCTTGATTTCCGCCCGTGTCTCCGCGTCGATAAAGGCGCCGCCACCGGTGGCCAGAATGTGCGGCGGCTCGGTCAGCAGGCGGGAAATGACGCGGCGCTCGCCATCGCGGAAGGCGGGCTCGCCGTAGCGCTGGAAGATTTCGCTCACCGTGCAGCCTGCCGCACTTTCGATTTCGGTGTCAGCATCTTTGAAGGGCAGGCCCAGCCGCACGGCCAGGCGTTTGCCGACAGAGGTTTTTCCTGCCCCCATCATTCCGACCAGCGCCACTGTGCGATTCAAACCGCTCATGCCAACCGGATTACACAACTCCAAGGTTCCATACCACTGATTTACCTCCAGCCTTGCGCACCCCCACCTAAAACGTCCAAAAAGAACATGCGAATCAATGGGACGAGGCCGATGAGTTGGGGCTTACGGATAGTTTTGGCGATCATCCTTTTGGCGATTGTGGGCGGGGTGGGGCTGCTCATTTATGCCTCCACGCTGGAGCCGTCGACGCAGACGGTTGAGCAGACTATCCCCAATGCGCGGTTCCCGGGCTAAAGCGCGGGTGACCGCGACCCCTATCGAGACCTTTCTCGATATGATGAGCGCCGAGCGCGGCGCGAGCCAGAACACGCTGGCTGCTTATGAGCGCGATCTCTCCGATTTCGAGAAGTTCATGAAGGGGCGTGATTTTTCCGCCGCCTCGCGTGATGAGGTGAAGGCCTATCTCCAGCAGATGTCGCGCGCAGGGCTCGCCGCCTCCTCGCAGGCGCGCAGGCTCTCTGCCTTGCGGCAGTTTTTTGCCTTTGCCTATAGCGAAGGCTGGCGGCCCGACGATCCGACCGATGCGGTGGATTCACCGCGCGGACGGCGCCCCTTGCCCAAAGTGCTTTCCAACGAAGACGTTGAAAAACTCATTGCGGCGGCGCGCGCGGATTTTGAAACCTCGGCGGATGCGCGGCGGCTCACCTGTATTCTTGAAGTGCTCTATGCGTCGGGTCTGCGCGTTTCAGAACTGCTGACGCTGCATCTTTCGGCGGCGCGCAATCGGGCGACGATTTTTGTGCGCGGTAAAGGCGAGCGCGAGCGCGTGGTGCCGCTGAACCCTTATGCGCAAGAGGCAATTAAAGCCTATCTGGAGGTTCGGGCAGAATTTTTGCCAAACGGCGAAATGCGGCCGCTTTCGGAGAAATATCTGTTTCCCTCGCGCTCGGCTGAGGGCCATCTCACCCGGCGGCGTTGCCATCAGCTTTTGAAGGCGTTGGCGCTGAAGGCCAATCTCGACCCGGACAAACTGTCGCCGCATGTGCTGCGCCACGCTTTCGCGACCCACCTGGTCGAAGGCGGGGCCGATTTGCGCAGCGTGCAGACACTTTTGGGCCATGCCGATGTTTCCACCACCGAAATCTATACCCATGTGGCGCGGGAGCGGCTGGAGGCGATGGTGACCGCTACCCATCCGCTGGGGCGCAAAGGCACAAACCGCCGCAGTTGACGCCCCGCCGCGCAAGGGCCAGTTTTCGCGCCTGCAGCATATTAGAGGGGATTTCTGTGAGCTTTACCGTAATCGAACGTCAGGCACCTGTCCGTCTTTACCGCTCGAAGCTGTTCGTGCCCGGTTCGCAGACGAAATTCTTTGAAAAAGCCGCCGCCAGCGCCGCCGATGTGGTGTGCCTCGATCTGGAAGATGCGGTGGCCCCGTCGGACAAAGTGCAGGCGCGCACCAACATCGTCGCCGCGCTGAACGATGTGAACTGGGGCAATAAAACGGTCACCTGCCGCATCAACGGGCTTGATACGCCGCTGTGCTATCAGGACGTATTGGCGCTGGTGGAAAAGGGCGGTGAGCGGCTCGATTCCATCATGGTCCCCAAAGTGGGCAATGCCTCGGACATTTATGCCATCGACATGCTCATCACGCAGGCTTCCGCCGCGGTGGGCCGCAAGAAGAAGATCGGCCTTGAGGTCATCATCGAAAGCGTGTCCGGCTTGAATAATATCGACTCTATCGCTGCCGCGTCGAAGCGGCTTGAAACGCTGCATTTCGGCGCTGCGGATTTCGCGGCCTCCGCCGGAATGCGCACCACCAATATCGGCGGCGGCAATGCCGATTATGTGATGCTGACGGACAAGGACGAGAACGGGGAGCGCGTGCGCCACTGGAACGATCTGTGGCACTATCCGCTGTTCCGCATGGTCAATGCGGCGCGCGCCAACGGCCTTGTGCCGATCGACGGCCCGTTTGGCGATTACGGCGACCCGGATGGTTTCCGCGTGCAGGCAATGCGCACGGCGATTTTGGGCTGCGAAGGCAAATGGGCCATTCATCCGAGCCAGGTCGCGCTTGCCAATGAAATCTACACGCCACCCGCCAAGGAATATGAGCGCGCCGTGGCCATTCTTGCTGCGATGGAAGAGGCCCATAACACCGGCGCGGGCGCGGCGGCGATGAAGGGCGTGCTGATCGACGCCGCCTCTATTCGGCAGGCGCATGTCATCGTCAAGCAGATGGAGCTGATCCGGGAGCGCGAGGCGCAAGGTTGAGGCTCCGCGCAAACGCGCGCGCCAGCCGGGTTAGTTTGTCGGGGTTGCGCATCACATAGATAGTGGTGATGCGCGCCCCATCCGTTTCAAAACTCATGGTGGAGACGATTTCCTCGCCTGCAAGCAGGATGAGGCTGGGGCGGCCATTGATCTCCGCCACCATGGTGCCGGGCGTGCCAAACCGGTCTTGTTTGCGCACCAGCCCTGCGATGAGGCGGCTCACTCTGTCCGCGCCGAACACCGGGTTGAGCGCTGCCGAAACGCGCCCGCCGCCATCGGAATAAAAAATCACATCATCGGCAAACAGGCTTGTGAGATCGGCGGGGTCGCTTGTCACCATGGCTTGCGCAAAGCGGGCGATGATGTGCTGGTGCTGCTCGCGCGACACCTGAAAGCGCGGACGCCCGGCTTTCACCCGCTCCCGCGCGCGGCTGAGAAGTTTGCGGCACGCGACCTCGCTTTTGCCGAGCATCTGCGCGATCTGCGCATAATCGCAATCAAACGCATCATGCAGGATAAGCGCGGCGCGTTCTTCGGGCGCAAGGCGTTCGAGCACATGCAGCAACGCGAGCGACAGGTCGGAGGCCAGCTCCGCATGGGCGGCGGGCGTGTCGGCGGCGAGCGCGCGCATATCGTCCGGCAGCAGCGGTTCAGGCAGCCAGGGGCCGACATAGGTTTCCCGCCGCGCGCGGGCTGAACGCAAACTGTCCAGCGCAAGGCGCATGGTCACGGCGCTGAGCCAGGCGCGGGGATCGCGAATATCGCCATGGTCCGCGCGGTTCCAGCGCAGCCATGCCTCCTGCACCAGATCTTCCGCGCCCGATATTTCGCCCAGCATCCGGTAAGCGATGTTCAGCAGATGGGCGCGGTGCGTTTCAAATACTTCAAGGGCGCTGTCGGACATGGGGCTCACATGGGTGTCATGGAAATGGCCTCACCTACCACCGCTACACGGCTGCAAACCGCGCCATGGCCGAGCCCGCGTTTAATCGCCGGATAGGCGCGCGCCCCAGTGACAGAGAAGCAGAGCGAAACAAGCCCGCGCGGGCCGAAGCGTTGGCGCACCTGTTCCACCAACTCCAGGCTATCGTCATTACGCGCCACGGCGACGGCATAGCGAAAAGCGAGCGCCGCATTTTCGCCTGCCTGATCCATGTCGCCGCGCACCAGCGCCGCAAGCGTTGCGGGGGCCACGCCGTCTTTGATTGCCATGTCGATGCAAAGCTGTGTGCAGGGCCCGCAATCCTCGCACAACACGCCCGCAAGATGGGCCGCATACCACGCATCGGCGGGCACGCAATCGCGATGCTTCGCCATGAACTGGCTCAACTGGAATTTGAATGCGGCGAGCGGCGATGCGTCGATCACCTCATGCATATAGGTTGCGTCGTAGCCGAAGGGCTTTGCGAATTTTTGCACCCTTCGATGCAGGAAGGCTTTCAGCATCACACGGCACTACGCTGCCAGCGCAGCCACGCAAGCGCCGCGCCCAGAACTGAAATCCCGATCACGCCCACAAGCTCAGACCACAAGGTGTTCGTGTCGTGCGGCAACCCATGATGCAGCAGCCCCATCACATGCAGCCCGGCATGGAGCAGGGGGAAGGCCGCGCCCGCCAATGCAAACGCGCCCGCCTGTCGCCAGGTGGTGCCACCGAGAATCAGCCCTGCGCCGCTCGCGAGGAAGGCAAGGCCGATATCCATGACAAAATGAGGGTTGAACGGCCCGGTGGCAGGCACGCCCGGAATGGCGCCATACCATCCGGCAGGGTCTATAAACATGTATAAGCCATTGGCCGCGTGAAAGATTCCAATGAGGATCAGGCCCATTCGGACAGATTTGGTGTTCATTTCTCGTACCTCCTCGTTAAAGACGGGACAGGACTTGGAATTGTGACAAACAGCCACCAGTTTCGTTTGACGTGGAGCCCGTGCATTGCCAAGTTCCGCGCGACTTGTGCCCTTTTTGCGTAACCTTGGACCCGATGCCCACCTATCTGGAATTTGAAAAGCCAATCGCCGACCTTGAAGGCAAGATTGTCGATTTGCGGCAACTCGCTGCCGCAGATGATTCGATGAACATCGAAGAAGAGGTGGGCCGCCTCCAGACCAAGGCCGATACGCTCATCCGACAAACCTATGCCAAACTCACGCCCTGGCAAAAGGCGCTTGTTGCGCGCCATCCCAGCCGCCCGCATTTTCTCGATTATGCGCGCGAGCTTTTGGAAGATTTTACCCCGCTGGCCGGTGACCGGCTGTTTGGGGAAGATCAGGCGCTCATGGTGGGGCTGGCGCGGTTTCGTGGCCGCTCCGTCGCGGTGATCGGGCAGGAAAAGGGCAGCGACACCCAGACAAGGCTCAAACACAATTTCGGCATGGCGATGCCCGAAGGCTATCGCAAGGCGCAGCGTCTGTTCGACATGGCGGATCGGTTTGGTCTGCCGGTGCTGTCCTTCGCCGATACGTCGGGCGCCTATCCCGGCGTGAGCGCCGAAGAACGCGGACAGGCCGAAGCGATTGCGCGCTCCACACAGGCCGGTTTGAATTTACGCGTGCCCTTCATTTCCACGATCATCGGGGAAGGCATGTCGGGCGGAGCAATTGCGATTGCAACAGCCAACCGCGTGTTCATGCTGGAGCACTCGATCTATGCGGTGATCTCGCCGGAAGGCTGCGCCTCCATTCTCTGGCGCAGCGCCGACAAGGTGCAGGATGCCGCCGCCGCGATGAAAATCACCGCGCAGGATTTGCTTGGCCTCAAGATCATTGATGGCATCATCGCAGAACCCATGGGCGGCGCACACCGCGCTCCCGGCGCCACCATCACCACGGTGGGCGATACGATTGAACAGGCGCTAGCCGAACTTTCCGCCATGGGCGGAGAGGCGCTGCGCCGTCAGCGGCGCGAGAAATTTCTCGCGATGGGCCGCAACCTTTCGTAACCGAGAACCGGGAGTGAGATGTGGACAAGCGCGAGATCGACGACATTGTGAAGCAGTCTGAAGCCGCGACCCATGCCCTGATGAATGGCGACCCGTCGCTGTTCGATGCGTTCATCACACACAAACCGGATTTCACCATCTTCGGCCCCACCGGCGGCCCCAAGCCAATGATCGGCGCGGAGGACTGGCGCAAGGTTGCGCCTGCCGCTGCAAAGATTTTCAGCAAGGGTGAAGCGAAGGTGGAGTTGTTCTCCTCCCACGCGTCGGGCGATCTGTTGGTGCTGGTTTTGCTCGAACACCAGAGCGTGACATTCAGCGGCGACACCGCGCCCCAAAGCTGGAGCCAGCGCGTGACGCAGGTTTATCGCAAAGAAGACGGCGAATGGAAAATCGTCCACCGCCACATCGACCCGCTGGTGACAAAGCGCACGCTGGATGAAGCAAAGGCGATTGCGCGGGCCTAGCCGAGGACGCGCGCGAAAGCCCGCACATCGCCAACGAGATCGTCGGGCCGTTCCAGCGCCGCGAAGTGGCCGCCGCCCGGAAAATCTGTCCAGTGCACGATGTTCATGTGTCGCTCCGCGAGCTTTCGTGGCGGCATGGGGATGATGTCGATCGGGAAGGCGGCAACGCCTACCGGTTTTTCGATACGCGCGCCGCTTGGCACCGGATCGCCCGACACATCTTCCATGAAGCCGCGATACATCCATGTCGCGGTGTTGAAGCTTTTGCTCACCAGATAGATCATCACATTGGTTAGCAACTGATCCATCGAATAGATGGTTTCAAACCCGCGTTCCTTGTCGGACCAGCCGTGGAATTTTTCGATGATCCATGCGGCGGCGCCGACCGGTGAATCCATCATCGCATAGGAAAGTGTTTGCGGCTTGGTCGCCTGTTCGCGAAAATATGCGCCTTCCATCTCGAACAGTTGGAGCGCGCGCGTGGCATATTGCTTTTCTTCATCGGTCTGCGGGTGCACGCCGGGCGAGCGCCAGCCGAACATGTTGAGGTGAACCGCCCGGCACCCCTTGCCCTCATAGCCGAGCCAGCCCGACACCATGGAGCCCCAATCACCGCCCTGCGCGATATAATTCGGCAGGCCGCACACATCGGTCATTAATTTGTCGAACAGGCGCGCGGTGGTGCGCGGGCTGATGGGGCGCAACGGTTTGCCGGAAAAGCCATAGCCGGGCAGGGATGGCACGATCACGGTGAAGGCATCTTTCACGTCGCCGCCAAACCGCTCCGGATGGGCGAGTTTTTCGATGATATGCAGAAACTCAAACACCGAGCCCGGCCAACCATGGCTGAGGATTAGCGGGCGCGGGGCGGGGCCGGAGCCATCCTCACGGTAAAAGTGAATACCCAGCCCATCGACATTCGCGATGAATTGCGGGAAGCGGTTGAGCGCTTCCTCTTCCTTGCGCCAGTCGTAACCGGTGATCCAATAGTCGGCGAGACGCTTCATGTAATCGAGGTTGGCGCCATAGGCCCATGAGCCATCCAGCCCCTGGCCGCGGGGCATTTCATGCCATTCAAAATCGCGTACTCTGCGGTTGATGCGGGCAATTGCCATTTGCGGGATAGCAATCTGGAAAGGTTTTGCCTCGATCATGCGCGTTTCCCCTATTCATGAAGGGCCAGTCTAGCCATGCAGGACCCGTTGCTCCAGACCGCCGCCCCAGAAATGCCCACACCATCGCGCCTTGGCTGGTGGGATATGGTGTTCCCGGTTGCGAGCGGTGTTGTTGTTCTGGCAGCGGTGACGCTGGGCATCACGGTGTTCGCGCTTGGCACTGGCGGCGTGGCCTTCGCGCAAGATCTTGTGCGGCGCCTCAGTTCTGCCGATCAGGGTTATGGGTTGAACATGGGCATCATGGCGGCGATCTATCTGCCGCCTTTGCTGGTGATGGCGTGGATCGCACGGCGCAAGGGCCTGCACTATTTCAAATCCGTGCCGCGCGACACACTCGTCAAGGCGCTCCTGGGCGGCGCTGCTTTTGCGCTCGGCTTCCAACTGGTGATGGGGCTTCTGGTTCATTTTGGCGCGTTTGAATTCACCGCGTCACCGGCTGAACTGGCCATTGTTCCCAAAACATTTACGCAGCTTTTCGTGGGCCTTGGCGTTGCTGCACTGTTTGGCCCGCTGGTGGAGGAGTTTTATTTTCGCGGCTTTCTGCTCTCGTTCTGCCGGGGCAAAATGCCGGTGATTTTAGCCACGCTATTGAACGGCCTGCTCTTTAGCATCGTGCATTTCTATTTTGTGCAGCATAGCGGGGTGGGCGGGCTTGTCGTCACCGGTGCAATCGCGCTGTTTGGCATGTTGAATGTGTGGTGGGTGCTGCGCACGCAGTCTCTGTGGCCCGCTTTTGCAAGCCATGCCGCCTATAATGGCGCAAGCCTCATCGCGGCCTTTTTTCTGCCGGGCATTGTGTAGCAAAAATTCTGTAACAAAAAGGGGACCGTTGCCGGTCCCCTTTTATCGTCTGCTTGCGCGGCGTTTATTTCGCCAGTTCGAAGTTCAGTGAAGACGTCCAACCCTGATTGCCGAGTTCGTCTTTCACTTCCCACCACACGCCGTCTTTGTTGCCGGTCGGGTAGAGCATCATGCCCGCATCGAGCGGACGCACGACCTTCGCCTTGGTGGATGGGCTGGAATAGAGACGGCCGGGCCGGTTCATGGTGACCGACTGCATTTCGTTGGCTTCCGAGGCATTGGCCGGGAGACCGCCGAGCTGCGAGATCAGATTGCGATAGGCATCTATATAGGCCAGCGTGATGACCTGACCGATTTCGGTGTCGGCATAGCCGGAGGCGCCCGCCGCGCCAAACCCGCTCCAGCCGAACGCGCCGCCGCCACCACCCCACGAAAGATCGCTCTTTTTGGAGTGGCCTTCGGTCATCGCCACCTGCTCGCTGGAGCGCACATCGGTCACGGTGAGCACAACGTCCGCGGTTTTCTTGGAGATGTTGATGCCGCCGACAAGGCCGCCGACCGGGCCGCCAATGAAGCCGCCGATCAACCCGCCGACATTGAAGCCACCGGCATTGCTGTTTTTGGACACGAGGTCGGGGACGAGCACGTAATCCGCCGTCTTGATCTGGCCCTTGCCCTGATTGGAGCCCTGACGCAGATCGCCCGACGAGGCCAGCGCGCGTTCGGCCTGGATAGCCGCCATGCCCTTGCCGCGATCAACAAGGCCGAAGCAGCCGGACCGCATCACAAAGACCTTCAGCAACGCTTCGGGCGAGCCGAGGCCATATTGGGTCCACCAGTTCGTTTCGGGCTCCACAATGGCGATGGTGCCAAGGCGTTTGGTGCAGGTGGGAATCTGGCTCTGTTCGCGCGCACTCTGTTCCTGGGCGCTTTCGGCCCTGGCCGGTGTGATGATGGATGGCGCAATGAACATCAGCGCCATGGTGCTCGCCGCGACTCCTGCGCATAGCGATTTGACCTTCAACATGGAATTCCTCTCGAAAGCGTTTAGCCCCAGGCTGGACAACTGTCCGAAGCGAAATCTATCCAAAATTACAGGATTCGCAATTCGCCCGTTCAAAAGAAGCCGTTTTCCCGAGACAGGAAATTGCGCGTTACCCTTGCGGGGAGACGAGCGCGCCATGGCAATGTTTGAACTTCCGGCCAGAACCGCAAGGGCAAAGCGCGTTGCGCTGCACCTTGCCCCAGGTGGCTGGGTTGTTCGGATCGACCGGCCCATCCAGATGCATCTGGCCAGGGCCAGCCAGCATCGGCTCGGACATTTCTTCCTCGCCGGTCAGCGGGTTGATGTGGGAGGCCTGCATCCGCACCGGGTTGCGTTGTTCAAACACCGGCGGCGGCTGCTCGACATTGATTTGCAGGTTGAACAGTTGGCGCACGACATCTGCGCGGAGCTTGGCGAGCAATGCCTCGAACAGCTCAAATGACTCGCTCTTGTATTCGTTCAGCGGATCGCGCTGACCATAGCCGCGCAGGCCAACATATTGGCGCAAATGATCCAGATTGACGATGTGTTCGCGCCAGTCGTGATCCAGCGTTTGCAACAGCACCGCCTTTTCGACATAGCGCATCACATCCGGCCCGGAATTGGCGGCGCGTTCGGCGGCACGATGTTCCACCGCCTTTGTCACACGTTCGAGAATTTCCTCATCGGCAATGCCTTCTTCCTTCGCCCAGTCGGCGACGGGCAGGTCGAGGCCGAATGCCTTGTGCAACTCGTCGTTCAGCCCCGCCACGTCCCATTGTTCGGCATAGGCTTTTTCGGGAATGTGGCGCGCGACGAGTTCTTCCACCACGCGCTCGCGGAATTCGGCGATCTGGTCGCTCACATCGTCGGACGACATGATTTCGCGGCGCTGATCGAAGATCACGCGGCGCTGATCGTTCAACACGTCGTCATATTTGAGGATGTTTTTGCGGATTTCGAAGTTACGCGCCTCAACCTTCTGCTGCGCTTTTTCGAGCGCACGGTTGACCCATGGATGGGTGATGGCCTCACCCTTTTCCAGACCAAGCCGGGTGAGCAGCGCATCCATTTTTTCCGAGCCGAAAATGCGCATCAGATCGTCCTGAAGGCTCAGGAAGAATTTGGAGGCGCCGGGATCACCCTGACGGCCCGAACGGCCGCGCAACTGGTTGTCGATGCGGCGGCTTTCGTGGCGCTCGGTGCCGATGACATAAAGTCCGCCCGCGGCAAGCGCGCGTTCCTTGTTGACCACCACCTCGGCGCGGATTTCCTGTGTCCGGCGGGCGCGTTCGGCTTCGTCTGTCACGTCGGCAAGCTCGGCGCGGATGCGCATGTCGGCATTGCCGCCAAGCTGAATGTCGGTGCCGCGGCCTGCCATGTTGGTGGCGATTGTCACCGCGCCCGCCACACCGGCCTGCGAAACAATGAACGCTTCCTGTTCGTGATAACGGGCGTTCAGCACATTATGTTTGATCTTGCGCTTTTTCAGAAGGTCGGACAGTTGTTCCGATTTTTCGATGGATGTGGTGCCGACGATGATTGGCTGGCCGCGGCTCGCACAATCTTCCACCACCTTGACGATGGCTTCGTTCTTTTCATCGACAGTGCGATACACCTCGTCATCATGGTCGATACGGCTGACCGGAAGATTGGTCGGGATTTCGTTGACCTCAAGTTTGTAGATGTCGAGGAATTCGGCAGCTTCGGTCAGCGCCGTGCCGGTCATGCCCGCGAGTTTTTCGTAGAGGCGGAAATAGTTCTGGAAGGTGATGGAGGCCAGCGTCACGTTTTCGGGCTGGACCTCGACATTTTCCTTCGCTTCAAGGGCCTGATGCAGGCCTTCGGAATAACGCCGCCCTTGCATCATGCGGCCGGTGAATTCGTCGATGATGACGACCTGATTGTCTTTGACGATATAATCGCGATCGCGCTGGAACAGCTTGTGGGCCTTCAACGCCTGATTGACGTGATGCACCATGCCGATGTTCTCGATGTCGTAGAGATCGCCGGTTTCAAGCAGGCCCGCTGTGCGCAGCAGCTCCACCATGTGCTCATTGCCGGCTTCGGTCAGGGTGACGGTCTTCTGCTTTTCGTCGAGTTCGAAATCTTCAGCGACCAGATTGTGCATGTGCGCATCGACCAGGCGATACACCTCGGTCTGGTCGTCCGACGGGCCGGAAATAATCAGCGGCGTGCGCGCTTCGTCGACCAGGATGGAGTCCACTTCGTCGACGATGGCGTAGGCGTGCGGGCGCTGCGACATCGTCTCGATCGAATATTTCATGTTGTCGCGCAGATAGTCGAAGCCGAATTCGTTGTTGGTGCCATAGGTGATGTCGGCGTCATAGGCTTCTTTGCGCTGCTCGTCGGTCAGGCCGTGCACGATGCAGCCGACCGTCATGCCAAGAAAGCGATAGACCTGGCCCATCCATTCGGCGTCGCGACTGGCGAGATAGTCGTTCACGGTGACGACATGCACGCCCTTGCTGTTCAACGCGTTCAGATAGGTCGGCAAGGTTGCCACCAGCGTCTTGCCTTCACCGGTCTTCATTTCGGCGATGTGGCCCGCATGGAGCACCATGCCGCCCACCAGCTGCATATCGAAGTGGCGCTGGCCGAGGGTGCGCTTGGCCGCTTCCCGGACCACGGCAAAAGCTTCAGGCAGCAGATTGTCCAGCGTCTCGCCCTTGGCGAGGCGTTCGCGGAAGGCCGGGGTCATGGCCCTCAGTTCATCGTCGCTCATCGGCTGGAAGCGGGGCTCCAACGCGTTGATCTCGTCGATCCTGCGATAGAACTGCTTCAGCTTACGCTCATTGGAGGAGCCAAAGAATCGCTTCGCAAGGGCTTGGAACATGAACGTCCTCGTGGGCCTTCTATGGCCGGGTTAAATGCGGGCCGCTTCCCGTCCCGGCTGCCGCGACAGGGCAAACGCCAAAGCACTGGCCCAATGCGCGCCGGGGAGAGATAAGAACGGCTCACCCCCTTGTCAATTCAAGTGGTTCCGGCCTAATCCGCGCGTTCGCGATCCGCGAACGGGCAGCGGAGTTTCAGATCATGGCGAAGGCGCGTGCGGCGGCCAAAAAGGCGGCAAAGCCCGCAAAGGGTGCGAAAGCCAAATCGGCCCCCGCCAAGGCCAAAACCACTGTCAAAGATGTAAAAAGCGGCAAAAACGTAAAAACCGGCCCTGCCATCTCCCCGCTGGCGCCCAAAAGCTTTGCAAGCCTGCCTCCTTTGGCAGGGGTGCGGCTGGCCACCGCAGCGGCGGGCGTGCGGTATAAAGACCGGACCGACGTTTTGCTGGCCGTTCTGGCCCCCGGCACGCAGGTCGCCGGAGTCTTCACCAAATCCAAAACAGCCTCCGCCCCGGTGGATTGGTGCCGCGCGGGGCTGGAAGGTGCGTCGGCCCGGGCGCTGGTTGTGAACAGTGGTAACGCGAATGCCTTCACCGGCAAGGCCGGGCAGGTCGGCACGCGCGAGGTGGCCGATTCCGCTGCTGCCGTGGTGGGCTGCAAGGCGCAGGAAGTGTTTCTGGCCTCGACCGGGGTGATAGGCGAGCCGCTGCCTGCCCAGAAAATCACCCGCGTTCTGGCCGGGCTGGCCGAACAGGGTTCTGCCGGTGGTTGGCACGCGGCGGCTGAAGCCATCATGACGACCGATACCTTCCCCAAGCTCGCCACTGTGACGGCGGAGATTGACGGGGTGAAGGTCAAGATCAACGGTATCGCCAAAGGCTCAGGTATGATCGCGCCCGACATGGCGACGATGCTCGCCTTCGTCTTCACCGATGCGAGCCTGCCATCAGCCGTTTTGCAGGAGCTTTTGTCCGAAGGCGTGAAGCCGTCTTTCAACGCCATCACGGTGGATAGCGACACCTCGACCAGCGACACGCTGCTGTTGTTCGCGACAGGTAAAGGCGCACAGCACAAGCCCGTGACGCAGGCGAGCGACAAAGGCCTCACCGATTTCCGCCGGAAACTCGATGCGTTGTTGCTCGATCTCGCGCTTCAGGTGGTGCGTGATGGTGAAGGCGCGCGCAAACAAATCCGCATTGATGTGACGGGCGCGCAGAGCGACGCTTCCGCCAAAGTGATTGCGCTCTCTATCGCCAATTCCCCGCTGGTGAAAACGGCGATTGCCGGGAACGATGCCAATTGGGGGCGCATTGTCATGGCGGTCGGCAAGGCCGGAGAACCGGCGGATCGTGATCGCCTGAAAATTGCTTTCGGCAAACAGGTCGTCGCCGAAAAAGGTGAACGCTGCGCAGGCTATGACGAAGCCGCCGCCACCCGCGCCGTCAGCGGCAGCGAGGTGGAAATTTCGGTTGATCTGGGCATCGGCAAAGGAAAATCACGGGTTTGGACCTGCGATCTCACTGAAGGCTATATTCGGATAAACGGCTCTTATCGTAGTTAATCCGCGTTTACCGTTCACACTTTTGTCCGTGCCCGATACAGATGGGCGCAATGTTGGGGCAAGTTTTAACAGGGTCTTAACGCGCCATGGGCAGACTGGACAGACTCGCATGACCGGCCTCCCTTTGCTTCTGGTTGGAGCGTGCGCGTTGATTGATCCGGATGGCCGCGTGCTCATTGCACAACGTCCCGCCGGAAAGAGTATGGCGGGCCTCTGGGAATTTCCCGGTGGCAAAGTCGAGAAGGGCGAGCGGCCGGAAGACACAGTCATCCGCGAACTCGAAGAAGAACTCGGCATTGTGGTGAGGGAAGCATGTCTGGCTCCATTCGTTTTTGCGTCGCACAGTTACGAGACGTTTCATCTCTTGATGCCGCTATTTCTGTGTCGCCGCTGGGAGGGCACGGTCGTGCCGCGCGAGGGACAGACGATCAAATGGGTGCGCCCGCGCGATCTTCACGCTTTTCCCATGCCGCCAGCCGATGTGCCGCTGGTGCCGCTGTTGCGCGATCTCATCTAACGGCCTTTGCGCGCGATCAACGCGGCGCGACAGCTATTGAATACGCGCTGCTCGCCGGGCTGATTACGGTGGCGACCATCGCCGCGATGACCACCATTGGCACAGTCCTCAGCGGCACCTTTGACGAAGTGGCTGCGGGCTTCACCAAGCCGACGACGTAAAACAAAAACGCTCTAAAATTTCAGCGCATCGGCCAGCCGCGCTTTCGCGCTGCCGGGCGCCAGCGGCTTCTGCTGGCTTTCATGTGGAGCCCAGCCTGACAGATAGATCACTTCGAACGTCGCGCCCAGCGTGCCATCCACATCGCCATACTGCGTTTGATAGTGCTCCAGCATCGCCGCCAGCGTGGCTTTGCGCAAAGGGCGGCGGCTGCGTTCGGCCAGCACATTGGTTTCGCCCAGATCGCGCAAATCCTCCACCAGCCGGGTGAAACTGGTGTAGCGCACCGTGGTGCGTTCCACATCCGCCACGGGTAACGCCAGTCCTGCGCGCTGCAACAATCCGCCCAGATCGCGCACATCGGCAAAGGGCGCAACATGCGGGCTGATGCCGCCGGTGGTTTCGCTTTCACCCACGGCAAAGGCATCACGCAACTCGTGCAGTGTGTCGCCGCCGAACAGGGCAGCGAGAAACAGCCCATCCGGTTTCAGCGCACGGCGGATTTGAATGAGCGCACCCGGCAGATCGTTCACCGCATGAAGTGACAACACGCTGACAATCAGATCAAAACTTTCCGGCGCAAAGGGCAGGGATTCTTCATCGACATCGGATGGTGTGGTGACCGTCCAGTGATCGGCGAGCGGGGCCAGCAGCGCATGGCTTTCTGGCCGCGCCGATAAATCGAGTGCGCGTGCGAACCGCCGGTTCACCGCAGAGATTCGCTCCGCCAAACCTTCCGCCGCATCACGCGCCAGAAACGACTCCGCACGGCGGCGCGCACGGCGCAGCGCATAGGCTTTGCGGTCGAAAATCTGTGGCGGCGTGGTCATAATTTATTCTAGTGCGCCAACGCGGCCTCGACTACAACAGTTACGAAGAACGATCCGGGGGGATGATGCGTGCTGAGGCCGGGACCGTTGTGGCGTGGCGCGCTGGACATTCTGTTTCCTCCGCTCTGCGTCTCCTGCCGCGCCCATGTGGCGGATGCGGGCAGCCTGTGCCCGGAGTGCTGGGCAGCGATTTCCTTCATTGAAGGGTTTGTCTGCGCCACTTGTGGCCTGCCTTTCGATCTTGACCCCGGTGGGGAGACGATGTGCGCCGCCTGCCATGCCAAACCACCACGCTTCGACCGCGCCCTTTCGGTGATGCGCTATGACGATGCGAGCAAGCATCTGGTGCTGGCGCTCAAATGGGCCGACCGGCTGGACCTTTCGCCCGGCTTCGCCCGCTGGATGGAGCGCAAGGGCCGCAGCCTGCTGGAGGAGGCCGATGTTATCGTGCCGGTGCCGCTGCATCGCCTGCGGCTCTGGCGGCGGCGCTACAACCAGGCGGCGGTGATCGCCCATGGTCTCGCGCGCTCCACCGGCGTCGCCTATGAGCCGCTGCTGCTGCAACGCCTGCGCGCCACGCCCGCCCAAAGCACCATGCCATCCGCCAAGGCGAGGCGGCGCAATATGCTGGGGGCCTTTGCCGTGCCCAAACCGCGGCGCGGGGAGGTGAAGGGCAAAACCGTGCTGCTGGTCGATGATGTGCTGACCACCGGGGCGACGCTGGAATCCTGCGCCCGCAGCCTCAAACGGGCAGGGGCGACAAGGGTTCTGGCGCTGACACTGGCCCGCGTTGTACGGCCCGCGCCGGGCGAGATATGATCGCCCACGTCGAAGTTCCAGAGTTCCAATGATGCCCCCGATCAAGATCTACACCACGCCGATCTGCCCCTATTGCTACAGGGCCAAGGCGCTGCTCTCCAAAAAAGGCGCGGCGTTTGAGGAGATCGACGTGTTCATGGATTCCAAAGCCCGCGCCGAAATGGAAGAGATTTCGGGCCGCCGCACCGTGCCGCAGATTTTCATCGGCGAGCAGCATATCGGCGGCTGCGACGAGCTGATGGCGCTGAACGCAGACGGCAAGCTCGATCCGCTGCTGCAAACCTCATGAGCAGCTTCCGCGCCGCCTGCGTGCAACTGCGCTCGACCGATGATGTGGCGGAAAATATCCGCCTCACCAGCGATCTCATTCGTGAAGCACATGGCAAAGGCGCGGCGTTCATCGCCACGCCCGAAAACACCACGCTGATGGCCCCAGACGGCGGCGCCAAGCTCGAACGCAGTTTTTCGGAAGAGCACGATCCGGCGCTCCCCGCGTTCCGCGCACTGGCCGAGGCGTTAGGCGTATGGCTGCTGATCGGCTCACTCGCGATCAAGGTCAGCGACAGCAAAACCGCCAATCGCTCTTATCTGATCGGCCCGAACGGGCAGATCACCGCGCGCTACAACAAGATTTTCCTCTTCGATGTCCAATTGCCATCGGGTGAAAGTTACCGCGAATCCAACACCGTCGCGGGCGGCGATGCGGCGGCGCTGGCCGACCTGCCATGGGGCAAGCTCGGCATGACGGTGTGTTATGACCTGCGCTTTCCGCAACTCTATCGCAGCCTCGCAAAAGCGGGCGCGTTTATGTTCACCGTGCCGTCGGCCTTTACCGAAACCACGGGCAAAGCACATTGGCATACGCTGCTGCGTGCCCGTGCCATCGAGAACGGCGCGTTCGTGATGGCCCCCGCGCAAGGCGGCCTGCACGCCAATGGCCGCCGCACCTATGGCCACAGCCTGATCGTGGCCCCCTGGGGCGAAGTGCTGGCCGAAGCCGGCACCGAACCCGGTGTGATCGTGGCCGACATCGACGCAAAAGCCTCGGCAGACGCGCGCGCGAGAATCCCCAATCTCCAACACGACAGGGATTTTGTTGCGCCTTAACGAGCTTCCTCACGCAGGCGTTTGACGCGCGCAGAGGTTTCGGGGTGTGAACCGAGCCAATCCTTCGGGCAATCCTTGCCTTTGCAGGCTTTGCGCTCCATCCGCTCCAGTATCGCGGCAAGATAGACGGGGCTGGACCCCATTTTTTTCAGCGTTACCGCGGCATCATCATCGGCTTCCTGCTCCATGCCGCGCGAATAGGCGGCTTGCACGACGATGCCCGGCAGCACAGAGGTTACATGCGCTATCTGGCTGGCATCGCCCATCACCACGGCAATCGCCATGGGCACGATAGCGGCCTGATAGACGCTTTGCAGGGAATGCGCGCGATCCACATGGGCCATTTCATGCGCGAAAACGCCCTCTAATTCCGCATCGTTCTTTACCAGCGGCAAAAGCGCATCGGTCATCACAATTGTTCCATCCGGCAAGGCCATCGCATTGGCGCCGAGCGCGGGCGCATTGCGCATCACCAGGTGGTATCCGGTGGGGCCGCGCTGGGCGAATTTTGCGGTCGCCGCAAACAGCCGCGTGACTCTTTTCTGCTCGGCCTCTGTGAGTTTTGTTTTGTAAAGCACAGTGCTGTTGAGGGTGTAGAGCGTTTGTTCCCCGGCGAATTCGGCAACATCAGGCGGGGTGTGTAGCGCCGCCCATTTCGCCGCTGCCGGAATCCCAAAGACAAAGGCAGCCCAGCCCGCCACGCCGATGAGAACAACAGACGCCAGAACCACGCGCCACGACCGTTCTAGCCTGTGCAGCCAGCCGTCTTTGTTTTGGTGACCGGATAGAAACGCATCCGCGGCATCGTTGTCGCGTGTCTCGAAACAGCTTCCATCCGCAAAACGGAAGCGGCGCGGAATATTGGCGAGACGCGACGAAATCCGCACCGTCCCCATCTCGGCTTCGGCCAATGGCGCGTCGTTTTCGTCCCACACTACAATCCGGTTGCCCGACATCGCAGCAAAGCCCGGAACAGATCGCGCCTGACCGCGCAGAAAATAAAGGCCGGACAGCCGCTCCGTCATAGCCCGATGTCTATGTCGAAGAAGCTCGCCATTTCTTCGCCAATCGCGCTTTGCGTGCCCTGGGTATCGGAAACGAAGGTATCAAGGCTCGTGGCCGCGAACAGCATGGTGCTATCCAGAATATAGTTGGTCAGCCGCACCCGCGCCCAGGGATAGAATATCCCAAGCGTCACAAGGGTCAGCGCGATATTGGACACGATGATCCAGGTCATCTCCCACGGGTCAATATGCGTTTCGAATTTGTGGTGACCATCAAGGGTCGTATTGCTGACCACCAGAAGATAAAGCGCCGCCCGCATATAGGCGCCCATCACGATGATGAGGATCAACGGCACAAGGCCGATCAGCAATACAGCGCCTCGGCTCTGGCTCGGATCCACAACCTTCGCCCCGACAAGCGCGAATGCCGCCACAACCGCCGCAATCATCACCGCAAAGGCAAAGAGATAGACTTTATAAATGCTCCAGCCTGAAAACTGCGTCTCAAAGGCTTTGCCGCCAAAGCGGTGATTGTTGACGTGGAAATATCTCTGGGCGCGGGCGGCCAGCGGCATCAAGCCGAACAACGAAATACTGCCCGCTATGGTCCACAAGACATAGACGTTGAATGCGCCGCCATAGGTTCCGACGAAATTGAAACGCAAGTTTCGATAACTGGTATTGCGCGCATTGAACCGCAAACTCGAAACGACAAACCACGGCAAGGCGCTGAACAGGAGAACCACAGCGGCGACCGCATAAAGCGGCCCCATTTTGACCACCACGCTATAGGCGGCAAAAACAACAATCGCGATTCCGCGCCCCACCAGAATGCGCCACGGCACCGCGTGATATTCGAACGAATGCCCATCAAGAACGGTGTTGCCGTAAAAATAGCGGACGGATCGAACCTTGGCCCAGGCGCTGAAGATACCCAAAGTCACAATCGTCAGCGCGACATTGACGATCCAAATTCGAAAATATTCGCCGCCGCTGCCGTGGAACGCAAAAGGACGTAATACAGGCGCATCTGCTGGGCGTGACTGCTCGAACATTTGAAGGCCCCCCGGCCATGATTTTGCAAATATTTACGCAAATACACGCTTCATTATGTAGCAAGCTTGCCACCTGAAGTTGTCCCCGGCAAGGGGCGGGCCGCGGGGGGCCGTTCATCTGCTAGTCAGGAAGGATATATTCTACTATGGGGGCGATGTGTTTCGGGTGAGGTTGCCGTGATCGTTTACAGTCTCAGTTGCGCGAAGGGCCATGCCTTTGAAGGCTGGTTCCGCGACAGCGCGGCCTTCGACGAACAGGCTTCCCAAGGCAAGCTCGCCTGCCCGATGTGCGATTCCCGCAAAGTCGCCAAAGCCATCATGGCGCCCTCGGTGCGCGGCACGAAATCCGGCGCTGATGCGCCCGCCGCGCCTGCGCCCGATTTGCGCAAGATGACCCAGTTCATGACGGGCCTGCGCAAATACGTTACCGAGAATGCCGAATATGTCGGCCCGCGCTTCGCCGAAGAAGCGCGCAAGATTCACTATGGCGAAACCGATGACCGCCACATCTATGGCGAAGCAACGCTGACAGAAGCCAAGGAACTGGTGGAAGAGGGCGTGGATGTTGCGCCCCTGCCGCCGGACATCAACGACGCGAATTGAACGCAGCGAATTGAACGGCTGGGCCTGTCACAATCGGCTATCCTGTCTCGTCTTCTGAAAGACGACAAACGGAGAACCGTCATGCAAGCCCGACTTGATTATTACAAAATCGCCCCTGCGGGCCTTCAGCCGATGCTGGCGATGGAAAAATACCTGCGCGAATGCGGGCTCGACCATACGCTGGTGGAACTGGTGAAAACCCGCGCCTCGCAGATCAATGGCTGCGCCTTCTGCCTCGACATGCACACATCGGACGCGCGCAAGGCAGGCGAGAGCGAAGTCAGGCTCTATATGCTTTCAGCCTGGCACGAATCCTCCCGCTTCACGGAGAAGGAGCGCGCGGCGCTGGCCTGGACCGAGGCCCTGACGCTGGTGGCTAAAACCCATGCGCCGGACGAGGTGTATGCCGAGCTGCTGAAGCACTTCACTGAGATCGAGGCGGTGAACCTGACCTTGCTCATCACCACCATCAACGCCTGGAACCGGCTCGCCATCGGCTTCCGCTCCGTGCCGCTCAGCGAGGCGAAAGCGGCAGGCTAAAACTCAGGCAGACGGCCGCGTGGCGACAATCATGTAATTCACATCCGTGTCGCCCCCGAGCCGCCAGTCCCAGCGCAAGGGATCGAAGGAAACTCCTTGCGTCTTCAATGTCTTTAGTCCGGTTTCTTCGAGCAGGCCTTTAAGAGTGGCGGGCGGAATGAAGCGGCTCCAGTCATGGGTACCGCGTGGCAGCCAGCCGAGCACATATTCCGCCCCGATCTTGGCCAGCGCGAGGGATTTGAGGGTCTTGTTCATGGTGGCGACGATGGTGATCCCGCCGGGCTTCAACATGGCCATGCAGGCCGCCAAAAATCCCGGTAGATCAGCCACATGTTCGACGACTTCCATATTCAGGATGAAGTCGAATTTTTCCCCCGCCTCGGCCAGCGCCTCCGCCGTGGTGCAGCGGTAGTCGATGGCAAGCCCGCTCTGCTGCGCATGGGCAGCGGCCACTTTGATGTTCTTTTCCGAAGCGTCCGCCCCGGTGACCGCGAAGCCCAGCCGGGCCATGGGTTCGCACAGCAAGCCCCCGCCGCAGCCAATATCGAGCAGCCTGAGCCCTTCAAAGGGCCGCAAAGCCCGCCCGTCCCGGCCAAAATGAGCCGCCGCGGTCTGGCGGATGAAGCCCAGCCGAACCGGGTTGAACTTGTGCAAAGGCGCGAATTTGCCCGCCGGATCCCACCATTCGGCGGCCATGGCGGAGAATTTGGCGATTTCGCCGCTATCGACGGAAGCATGTGTGGCTGGCTCGGGCATGGGCTGTTTCTATCTCCTTGCGGCGCATTGCGCACGCGGCAAAGGCGGCATTGAGCCCCCCGCACGCCATGTTATGTAGGCTGTCATTTCGGGTGAAGCTTTCCGGCAGGGCACATGGCCAAGATAGTAATGAAATTCGGGGGCACGTCTGTTGCCGATCTCGACCGTATCCGACACGTCGCGACCCTTGTGAAGCGCGAAGTCGATATGGGCAATCAGGTGGCGGTGGTCGTTTCGGCCATGGCCGGGGAAACCAACAGGCTGGTCGGCTGGGTGCGTGAGCTTTCGCCCCTGCACGACGCGCGCGAATATGACGTGGTGGTCGCCGCCGGGGAACAGATCACGGCGGGGCTTCTGGCGGTCGCGCTGTCGGCCATCGGGGTCAGCGCCCGGTCCTGGCTCGGCTGGCAAATTCCGATGAAGACCACGGCCATGCACGGCTCCGCCCGGATCGAGGCGGTGGATGCCGCCGCCATGATTGAATCGTTCAAACCCCGCCAGATCAATGAGCGGCTGGAACAGGGCCAGGTCGCCGTGGTTGCAGGCTTTCAGGGCATCTCTCCCAGCGGTCGCATCACCACGCTGGGGCGCGGCGGGTCCGATACCAGCGCCGTCGCGGTGGCCGCTGCCCTGAAGGCAGATCGCTGCGATATCTATACCGACGTCGATGGCGTCTACACCACCGATCCGCGCATCGTGCCCAAAGCGCGGCGGATGGAAAAAATCGCCTTCGAGGAAATGCTCGAAATGGCATCGCTCGGTGCGAAAGTCTTGCAGACGCGCTCGGTCGAAATCGCCATGCTGCACCGGGTGCCGGTGCGTGTGCTCTCAAGTTTTGATGTCGCGGCAGGCGGCACCCTTCTGTGTGACGAGGAAGATATCGTGGAAAAGAAACCGGTTACCGGCATCGCCTATAGCCGCGACGAGGCAAAAATCACCCTGCACCGCATTTCGGATCAGCCGGGCGTGGCCGCGGCCATTTTCGGGCCGCTCGCCGATGCGGGCATCAATGTGGACATGATCGTGCAGAACGTCTCGCCGGATGGGCGCAAGACCGATCTCACCTTCACCTGCTCGCGCACTGAATTCCCGCGCGCCATGGCGGCGATCGAAGCCTCGGCCGACAAGATCGGCTACAAGGATGTGACGTCGGACGCCACGGTCGCCAAAGTGTCGGTTATCGGCATCGGCATGCGCGCCCATCCCGGCGTCGCGCAAACGATGTTCCGCACTTTGTCGGACAAGGGCATCAACATTCAGGTGATCTCGACCTCCGAGATTAAAGTGAGCGTGCTGATCGCCGAGGAATATGTGGAGCTTGCCGTGCGCGCGCTCCATTCGGCCTACGAGCTGGACGCCGCATGACAGAACTGGACACGAACTAATGCCCCCAGTCTCCGCCGGTGGACCGCGCATTCTGCTGCGCCGCCTGCGCGAGATCATGGCCGAGCGCGCATCCGCGCAAACAAGGCTCGACAAGCTCGTGAGCGTCATCGCCTCCAACATGGTGGCGGAAGTGTCGTCCATCTATCTGCGCCGTGCGGGCAATATGCTCGAACTGTTCGCAACCGAGGGCCTGAACCCGCAAGCCGTGCACAACACGCGGATGAAGGAAGGCGAGGGCCTTGTTGGCCTCGTCGCCGAAGCGGGCGAAGCGGTGAATCTGAGCGACGCACCTACCCATCCACATTTTTCCTATCGCCCTGAAACCGGCGAAGACCCGTTCAAAGCCTTTCTCGGCGTGCCCATTGTGCGTGGCGGACAGGTGTTCGGTGTGCTCACGGTGCAGAACAAAGCCGCCCGCCTCTATGCGGAAGAAGAGGTGGAGGCGCTGCAAACCGTAGCCATGGTGCTGGCCGAAGTGGTGGCGCAAGGCGGGTTGTTCGACATTGCGGAACTGGATGAACCAGAACTGCGGGTTGATCGCCCGCTCGCCTTTCATGGCGAAGGGCTGTCCGAAGGTGTCGCCGTTGGCGTGGTGGTGCTGCACGAACCGCGCGTGAAAATCGAGCGGATGATCGCCGAGAATCCGCTCGATGAATTGGTGCGGCTCGAATCCGCCATCGGGGCTTTGCGCGATTCCGTCGATCTGATGCTCGATTCCAGCGAACTCGACCTGACGGGCGAGGGGCGGGAGGTGATCGAGGCCTATCGCCTGTTCGCCTACGATCAGGGCTGGCGTCAGCGGATGCGCGACGCCATCAATACCGGCCTCACCGCCGAAGCTGCCGTGGAGCGCGTACAGGACGACATGCGTCTGCGCGTGGCGCGGCTGGGCGATCCCATTTTGCGCGAGCGCGCGCACGATCTGGACGATCTTGCCCGCCGCCTGCTGCGCCACCTCACCGGCGACGGCGCCCATAGCGATGCCGAATTGCCCGAAAACGCGGTGCTGGTTGCGCGCGCCATGGGCCCCGCCGATCTGGTGGATTATGGGCGCGGGCGTCTCGTCGCGCTGGTGCTGGAAGAAGCGGCCACCACCTCCCATGTCGCCATTGTGGCGCGCTCGCTGAATGTGCCACTGGTCGGCTCGGCGGAAGGGGTGACCGATGCGGCGCGCCCCGGCAATCTGATCGCGGTGGATGGCGATGCGGGCGAAATCTATCTGCGCCCCATGCCCAATGTGGTTGCGTCGTTCGATGCCAAGCGTGCGCTCAGGGCCAATCGCGTTGCGCAATTCGCCCAGTTGCGCGATCTGCCTGCGGTCACCAAAGACGGCGTTACCATCAGGCTGATGATGAATGCGGGCCTGATGCTCGACATGCCGCATTTGAGCGAATCCGGCGCTGACGGCGTGGGCCTGTTCCGCACCGAACTGCAATTCATGATCGGCGAAACCATGCCGCGTCTGGCCGATCAGATTGCCTTTTACCGCAACGTGCTGGAAGCGGCAGGCGACAAGCCGGTGGTGTTCCGCACCCTCGATCTCGGCGGCGATAAGGTGTTGCCCTATGCGCGCTGGGAGCGGGAGGAAAATCCCGCCCTTGGCTGGCGCGCGCTGCGCATCGCGCTCGATCGCCCGGCACTGTTGCGCTACCAAATTCGCGCGCTGCTCACCGCCGCTGCGGGGCAAACCTTGCGGGTGTTGTTGCCGCTGGTCAGCGATGTCGCCGAATTCAATCAGGCTCGCGCGTTGATCGACCGTGAGTTGGAGCGCGCCCGCCTGCTTAACCGGCCGCAGCCGCGTCAGGTGCTGGTGGGCGCGATGCTCGAAGTACCGGCGCTCGCCTTCATGCTGCCGCAGATCATGCGCTCCGCCGATTTTGTCTCCATCGGCTCGAACGATCTGTTCCAGTTCGTCTTCGCCGTGGACCGCACCAATCCGCGCGTCGCCCGGCGGTATGATCCGCTGAGCCCGCCTGCGCTCACCCTGATCCGCCTGATCGTGAAAAGCGCTGCTGAGGCGGGCGGGGGCGGCGAGCTTTCGCTCTGCGGCGAGATGGCGGGCAAGCCGCTGGACGCCATGGCCCTGATCGGCCTTGGCCTGCGCACCCTGTCGATGCAGCCGAGCCAGGTGGGGCCGATCAAGGCGATGATCCGCTCCATGCACGCTGGCGAAGTGACCGAATTCGTCGAAAAGCTCTGTGGTCGGACCGATCACTCCTTGCGGACACGGCTGTCAGCCTATGCCGCCGAACGGGGAATTGTGCTGAAATGAGGTGGAAGTGTTCCGCCGAAGCCTGTATTGCTTCGCCATGACCAAAGTGACGCGTTTTACAGTGGATTCAGATACCAGTGGCGACAACCGCCGCCTCCACATTCGTGAGATTTCCGGTGAAAGCGATGCCCCCTTGGGCACGGTGGGGCAGGATTTGCGCGCCGCACGCCTGCGGCTGGGGGACGATCTGGCCACGGTGTCCGGCGTATTGAAGATCCGTAAGGATCATCTGGAAGCGCTGGAAGAAGACCGGCTGGAAGCCCTGCCGGGCCGCACCTATGCGGTCGGGTTTGTCCGCTCCTATGCGACCTATCTGGGGCTGGACGCGCGGGAATATCTCGAACGCTATAAGGAGGAGATTGCGGGCCGCACCGATGGCACGCAGTTGACCACCTATATTGATCCGGGCGAACGTCGCCTGCCGCAGGGCTGGCCGCTGATTGCCGTGGCCTTTGTGGTCCTTCTGGTGTTCGGCATCTACCTTTTGGTCAAAGCCGTCAGCTCGGAATCGCCGCCCCCCGTGGCCCCGGTTCCCGCCGAAATCGCGGATGCGTCTCAGCCGACGGAACTTTCCCCCTCTGCCGCCGCGCGCCTTGCGCCCGCACCAGCACAGGGAAGCATAACCCCGCCAGTTCCGGCCAATGCCGCCACCCCGGCCCCCGTGGCTGCCGAAACACCAGCCGCCGCCCCACTTGCCAATGCCGCAGCCCTGCCAGCGGGCAAGACCTATGGTGTGAACAATGCCGGTTCCCGCGTGCTGCTGCGCGCGCACAAACAGGTCTATGTTTCGGTCAAGGGCGGGGACGAGACGATCTATATCGGCCGCGTCCTCCAGCCGGGGGACACCTATCGCGTCCCCAACAAACCGGGGCTGATATTGGCGACGGGCGATGGCAGCGCGTTGGAACTTCTGGTCGATGGCAAGAGCGTGGGTGCGCTGGGGTCTGGCTCCCAGCCTGCCGAAGGCGTATCCCTCGATCCTCAAACCGTGGCAGACCGAAAGGCCGCAGCTTCAGCGGAATAAGGCGGACATATCATGAGCATTCGTGCGTATCGCGACATTCACCGGCGTACCTCCCGCAAAATCCGGGTCGGCAGCGTGGAGGTGGGGGGCGATGCACCCATCAGCGTGCAGACCATGACCAACACGCTGACTTCGGATGCACGGGCCACCATCAACCAGATCAGGGCGATTGAAGAAGCGGGCGCCGATATTGTGCGCGTCTCCTGCCCGGACGAAGAATCCACGGCGGCGATGAAGGCCATCACCAGCGCCGCGGTCATTCCGGTCGTTGCCGACATTCACTTTCACTACAAGCGCGCCATCGAAGCAGCGCAAAACGGCGCTGCGTGTTTGCGCATCAATCCGGGCAATATCGGCAATGCCCAACGTGTGAAGGATGTGGTGCAGGCCGCCAAAGATCATGGCTGTTCGATGCGTATCGGCGTCAATGCCGGATCGCTCGAAAAAGAACTGCTCGAACGCTATGGCGAACCGTGCCCCGAAGCGATGGTGGAAAGCGCGCTCAACCACGCCCGCATCCTTCAGGACAACGACTTCCACGAATTCAAAATCAGCGTCAAAGCCTCGGACGCATTCCTCGCCGTTGCCGCCTATCAGGCGCTGGCGGAGGCGATTGATTGCCCGATTCACTTGGGCATCACCGAAGCGGGCGGGATGATTTCCGGCACCGTCAAATCCTCCATCGGCATGGGGATGCTGCTGTGGTCCGGCATCGGGGATACGATCCGCGTTTCGCTCTCCGCCGATCCGGTGGAAGAAGTGCGCGTCGGCTTCGACATTCTGAAATCGCTCAACCTGCGCCATCGCGGCGTGAACATCGTGTCGTGCCCCTCCTGCGCGCGGCAGGGTTTCAACGTGATTGAAACCGTGCGCACGCTGGAAGACCGGCTCAAACACATCTCCACGCCCATGTCGCTGTCGATCATCGGTTGCGTGGTGAACGGGCCAGGAGAGGCGCGCGAAACCGATCTTGCCTTCACCGGCGGCGGCGCGGGCAAAGGCCACGGCCAGATCTATCTCAACGGCAAACCTGCTTATCGTCTCGATAATGAAGATCTCGTCGAGCATGTGGTCGAGCTATGCGAGAAAAAAGCCGCGGAGATCGAAACCGCGCGCGGCAAGACGCTGGAACCCGCGCAGTAACACCAATGACGCAGCCAGGTCGGAGTGGACCGCGCGCCCGCGTTCCGTATACGGCGCTATTTGCTTTGCTGCTGGTGGTGTTTTACGGCGGTCTCGCCGCGCTCTGGGCACGGCCCGATACGGGCGCCTATCAACGCGTGATGCAGGCCATCGGCGTCCACACCGTGTCAGCGGATGGCGCTTATGCCAAATCGCCTTTGCCGTTTTATGATCTGGCGGGTGTTCTGTCGTGGTCGGACTGCGCGCATCGCGGTGTCGATGTCCTCGCCGCCAATCCCTGTGATCCACTTCAAAGACTGCTCAACTATTCGCCATTGCTGCGCGATCTGCCGCTTTATCACCTCGGCGGGCGCAATTTGGTGGCGTCCGGCCTCGTGCTCGACATCGCGTTTCTGCTGATGCTGGTTGCGGTTCTGCGCCCCAAAACCTTGGCGCAATTCGCCATCGCGGCGCTTGTGAGTGTGTCCCAGGCGGTGGTGTTCGCGGTGGAGCGCGCCAATCTCGACATCGTGATTTTCACCCTCGCCGCCGCCACCTGCCTTTGGGGGATGCGCGGACGCCTTGCGCCTTGCGCCCAATATGGCGCGGCGCTGCTGTGCGGGTTGATAAAATTCTATCCGCTGGCCCTGTTTGTCACAGCGCTGCGGGAAAGGACGCGCATCTTCGTCACGATTGCCGCCGTGTCGCTTCTGGTCGTCACAGGTTTTGCAGTCGTCTATTGGCATGATCTGGCGCGCATCGCAGCGCTTCTTCCGAAGGATGAATATTCGGGAGATATGTTTGGCGCCCCCATCACCCGGCTCTTGATGGTGGAAGGGCTTCATCTGTCGCCCCAACAGTCGGCGGGGCTGATGGCGGCGATTATCCTAGCGTTTGCCATTGCCACTTTTCGCCTCGCTGGCGCCCTCGGCACACTGGATTTTTCCAGTGCCAAAGGGGCGCTCCTCCTCTGCGGCAGCGCCTTTGTGGTCGGCTGTTTTTTCGGGGAGAGCAATGTCGCCTATCGGGCGATCTTCCTTCTGATGACACTTCCCGGCCTTTTCGCCATAGCCACGCAAAAGCGGGGCAGGCTTTCCAGCCTCCTTTTTGTCGCCGTCGCGCTCGTCATCGCCTGTCTCTGGGTTGAAACTGTCCGGGCGCATTTTCTGCTCTATCCCGGCTATCTACAGGCTGAAGACCTTGCCCCCGGTGTTCTGGCATTTTTTCTGCTGCGCGAGGCGATGTGGTGGTATGTCGTCGCCGTGCTGGCGGCGGTCCTTATTTGCTTCGTACGCCAGTCACCCCTATTCAAAAGCCTCGCCGGGCGCTTTGCCCGGCCCAGCCAAATTGAGCTTCAGCCATGATCCCCACGTCCAAACTCGAACGGTTGCAACACCGTTTCAACGGGATCGAAGCCCAACTGGCCAGCGGTGTCGGCGGGCCAGGCTTCGTGAAGCTGTCGCGCGAACATGCCGAACTCGCCCCCGTCATCGAGGCGGTCAACGCCTATCGCCGCGCCTTCCAACAGTTGGAAGAGGCGGAGGCCATCATCGCCGATCCCGCCAGCGAATCCGATATGCGCTCCTTGGCCGAAGAAGAACGCGGCGAGCTGAAGGAAACCGTCGCCCAGCTCGAACTTGAACTGCGCATCCAGCTTCTGCCGAAAGATGCGGCGGACGCCTCCTCCGCCATTGTCGAAGTGCGCGCGGGCACCGGCGGGGATGAAGCGGCGCTGTTCGCAGGCGACCTGCTGAAAATGTATACGCGCTACGCCCAGCTTCAGGGCTGGCGCACCGATCTGATGAGCCTGAGCGAAAGCGAGCTTGGCGGCGTCAAGGAAGCGGTGCTCGAAGTGGCGGGGCAGGGCGCCTTCGCCAAACTGAAATTCGAATCTGGCGGCCACCGCGTCCAGCGCGTGCCGGAGACCGAGGCGGGCGGACGCATCCACACCTCTGCCGCAACCGTCGCGGTGCTGCCCGAAGCTGAAGACGTGGACGTGACCATCGACGAAAAGGATTTGCGGATCGACGTCTATCGCGCCAGCGGCGCAGGCGGTCAGCATGTCAACAAAACCGAAAGCGCGGTGCGTATCACCCATCTGCCCACCAACATTGTGGTGGCGATGCAGGAAGAAAAATCGCAGCACAAGAACAAGGCGAAGGCGATGAAAATCCTCAAAGCCCGCATGTTTGAAGCCGAACGCGCGCGGGTGGACGGGGCGCGCGCCGCCGAACGCAAAGGTCTTGTCGGTACGGGCGATCGCAGCGGGCGCATCCGCACCTATAATTTCCCGCAAGGGCGCGTCACCGATCATCGCATCAACCTGACGCTCTACAAGCTCGACAGCATCATCTCCGGCGACGACCTGTCGGATGTGATCGACGCGCTGGTCGCCGAAGACCAGGCCTCCCGCCTCGCGGCGCTGGATGATGAAGGATGAGCACCGTCGCCGCTGTGTTGAATGCGGCCACCGCCCGGCTCGCCGATGCGGGCATTGAAAGCGCCCGGCTGGATGCGCGGGTGCTGCTGGCGCATCTGCTGAAGGTTTCACCCGGAGAGCTGGTGCTGGGCGATCACGCGGTCTCGCCAGACCATGCCGCTCGCTTTGAGGCATTGGTCACCCGCAGGGTCGCGCGCGAGCCGGTCGCCTATCTCACCGGCGAAAAGGAATTCTGGAGCCTGCCTTTCGCGGTCGGCCCCGGCGTGCTGATCCCAAGGCCGGACACCGAAACGGTGATCGAACAGGCGCTGAAGCTGTTCCCCGATTCGCAAACCCCGCTCAACATCCTCGATCTGGGCACCGGCAGCGGCATCCTGCTTCTCACGCTGCTGCATCTCTATCCGGCAGCGCGCGGGGTGGGGGTGGATGCGTCGGAGCAGGCCCTGAGCTGGGCTACGCGCAACCGGGCGCGCCATAAGCTCGAATCACGGGCCAGCCTCATCCGGGCCGATTGGGACCAGGGGCTCACCGGCACCTTCGATCTCATCGTCTCCAACCCCCCCTATGTGGCGCGTGACGCCATAGCGCAGTTAGCCCCCGAACTGGGGTTTGAGCCTCCATCCGCCCTCGAAGCGGGGGTAGATGGGCTGGCCGCGTATCGTGCGCTTTGCCCTGTACTTACCCGCCGTCTCGGCCCCGCAGCCCCTGTTTTGCTGGAAATCGGAGCGGATCAGGGCGCCAGCGTTCCCGCCCTTCTGGAGGCCGCCGGGCTCGATGTTTCAGGCGTGGTCACAGACCTCGCTGGGCACCCCCGTGTGGTCGTTGCGAGAAAACCCTTGGAAACCGGGCGGTGAGGAGATAGTTTTCCGGTCTGTGGGGAGCAGGACTTCGGCCATTCCGACCGACCGGGCCAATATGCCCAGTAAACCTGCCTGCGAAACGCGCCAACATGTTGTAGCGGGCCGAGAGCGGCCAGCGCCTTGTCGCGCGTAAACCGAAACTAGATATGAAAGAAGTCCAGGCCCGTGAGCCAAGGCACAAGACATGAAGGGGCATCCGTGAAGCGTTCCAGACGTGGCGGCCGCAGACCGCAACACAGCAACCACAATCAGAACGGTGGTGGCGGTGGTGGTGGCGGCGGCAATGGAAACGGCGGCGGTTACAACCCCAATCGGACGTATGATTCCACCGGCCCCGAAGTCAAAATTCGTGGGTCCGCCTCGCATGTGTATGAGAAATATTTGCAGCTCGCCCGCGATGCCAATACCTCCGGCGACCGGGTGATGGCCGAAAACTATCTCCAGCACGCTGAACATTATTACCGGATTCTGGCGGCGCAGGTGCAGCAGCAGCAGCAATATCAGCAGCAGCGCGACCAGCAATTCCAGAACCAGAATGGCCAGAACGGGCAGGCTGGTCAGAATGGGCAGACAGGTCAGAACGGGCAGGTTGGCCAGAACGGCAACGTCGCCAATGGCGCGCCGCAGACCGCGAATGGCAACACCAACGGCAATACGAACGGCAATAATGCAGGCAACGCCGCTGGCCGGGGCCCTCAGCCCGATGAGAACGGTTTTGTCACCAGCAGCACCCCAACCTTCGACCTGAGCGAAAACGGCGATGACGGCGAGGACGATGGCGATTCGGATGGAAATCAGGCCGAGGACCGGGTCCCTGAGAACGAAGGGTTCTGAGGGTTCTTGAAATTCAGGAACATCTACCCACCTCTCTTGCGGATACCGTGCCCATAAGGGGCGTTATCCAAGGGCCGAACAGGGCGCGCCATCAGGCGGCCTCAGCCGGTGCCGGAGAGGAACGATATGGACGCCGAAAAATTCACCGAGCGGTCGCGTGGCTTCATTCAATCTGCGCAGGGCCTCGCTTTACGCTCTAATCATCAGCAATTCACCACCGAACATCTCCTGAAAGTCCTGCTGGACGATGAGGAAGGGCTTGCCGCCCGCCTCATCCGCGCCAGTGGCGGCCGCCCGGAAGAGGCGCTGCGCCAGACAGAACTCGCGCTCGCCAAACTGCCCAAGGTGGAAGGCGGCAATGGCCAGGTTTACCTGAGCCCGCAAACCGCACGGATGCTCGACAATGCGCAAGAGCTTGCCAAAAAAGCGGGCGACAGTTTCGTCACCGCCGAATACATGCTGCTCGCCCTTGTCATGGCGCAAGGCAGTGATGCCGCGCGTATTCTGAAAGACGCGGGCGTCACCGCGCAAAATCTCAACAAGGCGGTCAACGATTTGCGCAAGGGCCGCACCGCCGACAGCGCGACCGCCGAAAACCAGTATGACGCGCTGAAGAAATATGCCCGCGATCTCACCGAGGCCGCGCGGGGCGGCAAGCTCGATCCCGTCATTGGGCGCGATGAAGAAATTCGCCGCACCATTCAGGTTCTCTCCCGCCGCACCAAAAACAATCCTGTACTGATCGGCGAACCCGGCGTCGGCAAGACCGCGATCATCGAAGGGCTGGCGTTGCGCATCGTCAATGGCGATGTGCCCGAATCCTTGCGCGACAAGCAGTTGATGGCGCTCGACATGGGCTCGCTGATCGCGGGCGCGAAGTTTCGCGGCGAGTTCGAGGAACGGCTAAAGGCCGTGCTCAACGAGGTGACCTCCGCCGAAGGCAAGGTCATCCTCTTCATCGACGAAATGCACACGCTGGTTGGAGCAGGCGCGGGTGAAGGCTCGATGGATGCGTCCAACCTTTTGAAACCCGCATTGGCGCGCGGCGAATTGCATTGCGTCGGCGCCACCACGCTCAATGAATATCGCAAATATGTGGAAAAAGACGCGGCGCTGACCCGCCGTTTCCAGCCGGTGTTTGTCAGCGAGCCCACGGTGGAAGATACAATCTCCATCCTGCGCGGTTTGAAAGAGAAGTATGAGTTGCATCACGGTGTGCGCATCACGGATGCGGCCATCGTGTCTGCCGCCACGCTCTCCAACCGCTACATCACCGATCGTTTTCTGCCCGACAAAGCCATCGACCTGATGGACGAAGCGGCGAGCCGCTTGCGGATGCAGGTGGATTCCAAGCCCGAAGAACTGGACGAGCTGGACCGCCGCATCATCCAGCTTAAAATCGAACGCGAGGCGCTGAAAAAAGAAACCGACAAAGCCTCACAGGACCGGCTGAAGGCGCTCGAAGAAGAATTGGGCGATCTGGAAGAAGACTCCGCCGCCCTCACCGCCAAATGGCTGGAAGAGAAAAAGTCCGTGTCGGACAGTCAGGGTCTGAAGGAGAAACTCGACGCCGCGAGACAGGATGTCGAAATCGCTCAACGCAAAGGCGATTTCGCGCGCGCCGGTGAACTCACCTATGGCGTGATCCCCGGCCTCGAAAAACAATTGCGCGAGATCGAGGACAAAGAAGGCGCGGCCCTCGTCAACGAAGCCGTCACGCCGGAAAACATCGCGCAGATCGTCTCGCGCTGGACCGGTATCCCAGTCGACAAGATGCTGGAAGGCGAGCGCGATAAATTGTTGCGCATGGAAGACGGGCTGGAACAGCGCGTTGTCGGCCAGCATGAAGCGGTGCGCGCCATCTCCAACGCTGTGCGCCGCGCGCGTGCGGGCTTGCAGGATCCGAACCGTCCCATCGGTTCCTTCCTGTTTCTCGGCCCCACCGGTGTTGGCAAGACCGAGCTTACCAAAGCGCTGGCGGCATTTTTGTTCGATGACGATACCGCGATGGTGCGCATCGACATGAGCGAGTTTATGGAAAAACATTCCGTGGCCCGGCTGATCGGCGCGCCGCCCGGCTATGTCGGCTACGAAGAAGGCGGCACGCTGACGGAAGCGGTGCGGCGCAGGCCCTATCAGGTGATCCTGTTCGATGAAGTCGAAAAAGCGCATCGCGATGTCTTCAACGTACTGCTGCAAGTGCTGGATGATGGCCGTCTCACAGACGGGCAGGGCCGCACAGTCGATTTCCGCAACACGGTGATTATCCTCACCTCAAACCTCGGCTCCGAATTCATGGCCGCGGCATCGGGTGAAGACAGCAGCGCCGTACGCGCGCAGGTGATGGAGGTCGTGCGCGGTCATTTCCGCCCCGAATTCCTCAACCGGCTGGACGAAGTGATCCTGTTCCACCGTCTCACCCGCGCGAACATGGACAGGATTGTGGACATCCAGATCGCGCATCTCACGCAGCTATTGGCCGATCGCAAGATCGAGATCACGCTCAATGCCAAGGCCCGCGAATGGCTGGCCAATGCGGGCTACGATCCGGTCTACGGCGCGCGTCCGCTAAAGCGCGTCATCCAGCGCAGTCTGCAAAACCCGTTGGCGCAGCTATTACTCGAAGGCAAAATCGGCGATGGCAATCACGTCGAAATCGGCACAGGAAAATCCGGCCTGACAATCAACGGTCAGGACTACGCCGTGAACAACGAAGACATCACACCCGAACACACGCCCTCAAAGGCACTGCATTAAGAACGTAGTGAAGGAAACCCACTTCTCCCTCGCCCCCAGCGGGGGGTGCTGAGTGACAGCGAAGCACGCTGGGGTGAGGGGGAGACTGCCAACCCAAACTCCACGCGCACAAAAGCCGCACGGAAATCAAATCCCCGCCTACGACACACCCGTAATACCAGTTATTTACCCGTCCGAAGATCGCCAGCCGCGTCCGCAACCTTCGTCTGCAACGGCATCGATGCAAGCTTCATATCCGTCTGAAGCCGCCGGTTCAGGAACACGCGCAGTTCAGACCCTTCGAGCTTGCGGCCAGAGGCGAGCTTCAGCCCCTTCGGATTGATCTGCTGATTGTTCTTGCGGATTTCGTAATGCAGATGCGGCCCCGTCGCCAAACCTGTATGCCCGCTGAAGGCAATGACCTGGCCCTGGCGGACGCGCATGCCCTTGTGAATGCCAGCAGCAAAGCGCGAAAGGTGTCCATAGGCGGTCATGTAACCATTGCCGTGGTTGATGAGCACCAGATTGCCATAGCCGTGGCTCTTGCCCGCAATCTGCACAACGCCAGACCCTGCGGCCATCACCGGCGTACCATCTGGCACGGCAAAGTCGATGCCCTTATGCATCCGGCTGAACCCAAGCACCGGATGGAAGCGCATTCCGAAACCGGATGAGATGCGCGCGCCATCGACCGGGGTTTTCATCAGCATACTGCGCGAGCTGATCCCTTGCGCATCAAAAAAGTCTGCCGTGTCGCCGTTCATCTGGTGGCGGTAGAGCGCAATCTTGCGCCCGGCGATTGTCAGCGCGGCATAGGAAATATCGCCCTGTTTCGCGGGCTGGCCATTGGCGGTGTAATAATAATCGTACAACACCTCGAAGGAATCTCCCCGGTGCAAATCGCGCTGGAAGTCCACTTCGTAGGAGAACATGCGGATCATCTCGACCACGACTTCAGCCGGAATCCCTGCCCGCATTGCCGAGAGGTAAAGACTGGAATCAATCTTCGCGCCCGCATGATGGGTCTGCGCCTTCAAAACCTTCTGCACATTATCGACCGCGAATGTGTCAGATGCCGTGCGTGTCACCGTGATGTCATGATCGACGCTGGGCGAGAACAGCAGCGAGAGCAGCTTGCCCGGTGCCTGAAACACCTGCTCGACCTTGCCTTCATCCTCCCCAGCCATCCCCCCAGCAGCCATATCATTGGCGCTCACCGCATCATTCGGCTCGGTAATGGTGATGGTGTCGGATTTGGCTGCCGTGAAATCGGTGAAAGAGGGTGGTGCCGCAAAGGTCAGGTCAAAACTCTGTCCGGCATGAATGGCGCGTGGGTCATAGGCTTTGCCCAGTGCGGTAATAACAGCCTGTGCTTCCTTTGATGAAACACCGGCATCGGTCAGCGCACCCATCAGCGTGTCGCCGCGCTCCAGCGTGATGGTGTGGGTTTCAACCCCGCCCGAACCGCCCCGGTCTTCCGAGGTGACGGCAGCTTCAAACGCCGAAGGCTCATTTGCGTGGGTCCGCCCCGGCTTGAACACCGGCGCGACAGAGGCATAGGTCGCATCACCCGATTTGGTGAGCTGAAGAAAGAGCTGATAGGGCATCAGCGCATGGTCGCGGCTGGTATCGCGGATGATGCCGGGCGGCACTGCGCCAGCGGCAAGCAAGGCAATGGCGCCCGCAACGACGGCAGTGACAGAGGTGGAGACCAGCGCCCAGCGCGCATCCTGCGAGGCAAGTGCCGCCACTGCGCCACCGGCCGACCGGCGCAAACTATCAAGGCGCGCGCCGCCGGAAAGGCGACCGATCAAAGCACTGGATGCAGCCAGAATTGCGTTGGTGCGTCGGATCACGCCGGCTCCCTCAAGCATTCGGCGCCAACGGAACCCGTCGACCCCCGCCCTGTGCGACACCGGCGAACCGGCGCCGCAGTTAGACAAGCTCAGTGGTGCGCCGTCAACCTTTTAGATCGCATTAATGGTGCGAAGTCCTTGGCCGGAAAGGACGAATCCTTGCGGCGGCGTTAATGTTTAGGCGCCCCCCTACAGCCGGACCAGCAGAACTTCTGCCAGTTTGCCGTGAACGAATCCCACCAGCCTCGCCAGATGCAACACGCAGGTGAACAGCAGCAGCCCCAAAAGCGCCAGAACAATCAGCCCCGGTGCTGTCTGCAACAGGTGCTCCACTACCGGCGCCCCGCCCAGTTGAATATGCGATTGGTTGGTGAGCAGCGCATAAACCGCGGCCAAGGTCGAGCCGAGCGAAACCGAAACGCCCACCACCGCGATCACGAAATAGGCGATCCCCAAAGGCAGCATCAACAGCAGATAGAACATCGAAGACCAGGTGCGCCCGTCGCCCAGCGCCTCGCCGATGCGTGAGAGGATGGAGCGGCTCTCCATCGGCGGCGGCACCAGCCTGCGCGGCATCCGAAAGCCCAAAAGCGTTTCAACAATCCGCCCCTCGACATGGGAGATGACGCGCTCCGAGCCAATGAACAGCAGCGCGAACGGCACACCGATAATCAGCGGCAACAGCACAATGGAGAGCGAAATCCCCACCAGCGTCCAGACGAAATAGAAAATACCGGTCGCCAGCGACAGCAGCATATAAACCAGTGCGCTATAGGCCCGCGGATCGGAGAGGATTGCGAAAAACCCCCGTCGTTGTGCACGTTCTTCCGCTTTGGGAAACGGGCCAGACCACGCCGCTTCCATGGTGCGATAGGTCTCGGCCACCTCATCGGG
>Ga0164241_10000984_pt1 | contig 40333 bp, 32 predicted proteins | sample OricomyardsoilBY_FD_108780 | JGI IMG/M metagenome (GOLD analysis project Ga0164241, IMG submission 108780) | Backyard soil microbial communities from Emeryville, California, USA - Original compost - Back yard soil (BY) | ecosystem: Environmental > Terrestrial > Soil > Unclassified | place: USA... | reverse complement strand
CAACGCCGAGCTGGACGTCGAGCTGATCACCCCGATCGCCATGGACCAAGGCCTGCGCTTCGCCATCCGCGAAGGCGGCCGCACCGTCGGCGCCGGCGTCGTGGCCAAGATCGTCGAGTAATCTCGACCTTCTTCAGCACACGCTGATCTGAACTAAGCGAAGGCCCCGGAGAGCAATCTCCGGGGCCTTTTGCTTGGGTGTTATGTCGGGTGGCGGCTTGACGACGTTCCTGGAAAGGCCCAGCACCGTTTGACGGTGGGAGCGTACAATTTGGACTGGCGCCGAAAGATCAGAGGCAATCACGGCGCGCGCTACGGCCTGGCGTTGCTGGCGGCCGTCCTGTCTGTGCTGCTGCGGTTCGCGCTGACCGACCTGTTCCCGCCCGGCTTTCCCTATGTGACCTTCTTCCCGGCCGTGGTGGTCTGCGCCTATTTCCTGGGGCTGGGCCCGGCGATCGTGTGCGCCAGCCTCTGCGGCCTGGCGGCCTGGTACTGGTTCATCCCGCCGTTCGCGGGCTTCGACCTGGGCCTGCCGGTCGTGATGACCCTGATCTTCTATGTCTTCGTGGTCTGGATCGATCTGTTCTTCATCGACGGCATGCGCCGGGCCCTGGACCAGCTGGAGGACGAGCGCGAGCGCTACGCCGCCCTGGCCGACAGCCGCGACCTGCTCTATCGCGAACTGCACCACCGGGTGAGCAACAACCTGCAGGTCGCCGGCGCCCTGCTGCGCCTGCAAGGCCAGGGGGTGACCGACGGCGACGCCAAGCGCGCCCTGGTCCAGGCCGGCGACCGGATCGAGGTGATCGCCAAGATCCAGCGCGAGCTGCACAATCGCACCGGCGATCCGGTGCCCTTCCGCACCTTCGCCGACGCCATCCTGTCGGGGGCGGCCTCGGCGGCCGGCGCGCGCGTCGCCCTGACCCTGGAGGGCGGCGAGCAGCCGCTGCACTCCGACCAGGCCACGCCCGTGACGCTGGTCATGCTGGAGAGCTTCAACAACGCCCTGGAGCACGGCTTCGGCGAGGGCGGTTCGGGCCGGGTGCTGGTGAGCCTGGACCAGTCCGGCGAGACCCACGTCCTGACCGTCCGTGATGACGGGGCCGGACCGCCTGAAGGGTTCGACCCGGCGACGTCCAAGAGCCTGGGCCTGCGCATCGTCCGCGCCATGGCCCAGCAGCTGATGGGGAAGTTCGAGATGGCTCGCGAGGGCGAGTGGACGGTGTGTCGGCTGAGGTATGCGCCGAAGTACGACTGAAGCGGACGCTTTGACCTCTCCTCCCCCGTTTGGGGGAGGTGGCGCGGCCGCGAAGCGCGCCGTGACGGAGGGGGCTTGTACGGCCTAGGCGGCGCTGGCCCCTCCACCGCCGTTCGGCGGTCCCCCTCCCCCAAAGGGGGAGGAGAGGGAACCTCGAAGCCGCTCCGCTACAGACGATCCACCGGAACCGCCTCGCCAGAACCCTGCGCCTCCCGAGGCGTCGTCATCCGCGCCAGTTTCGGCTTCAGCCACATCTCGATGTCGTCGACGATCTCGTAGACCACCGGCACCAGCACCAGCGACAGCACGGTCGAGGTGATCAGGCCGCCGATCACGGCCACGGCCATGGGTTGGCGGAACTCCGAGCCGGTGCCGATGCCCATGGCGGTCGGCAGCATGCCGGCCATCATGGCCAGGGTGGTCATGACGATCGGGCGGGCCCGCTCGTGGCAGGCGTCGATGATCGCCTCGCGCTGGCTCATGCCGTCGCGCTCCTGCTCGATGGCGTATTCGACCAGCAGGATCGAGTTCTTGGCCGCCAGGCCCATCAGCATCAGGAAGCCGATCAGCGACGGCATCGACAGCGACTGGCCGGTGACCAGCAGGGCGAAGAACGCGCCGCCGATCGCCAGCGGCAGGGCCGACAGGATGGTGATCGGCTTGAAGAAGCTGCGGAACAGCAGGATCAGCACGCCGAACACCAGGCCCACCGCCGACAGCAGCGCCACGGCAAAGCCGGTGAACAGCTCGACGAAGGCCTCCTGGTCGCCGGCCGTGGCCGGGCCGACGCCGGCGGGCAGCTTCTTCATCGTGGGCAGGTTGCCGACGTCGGTCATGGCCTGGCCCAGCTGCGCGCCGTTGTTGAGGTCGGCCTCGATGGTCACCTGCCGCTTGCGGGCGAAGCGGTCGATCTTGGCCGGACCCGCCTGGAACGACAGGTCAGCCACGGTGTCGAGCCGGGTCGTGCCGCCGCTGGCCGACCTGACGCGCAGGGCGCCCAGGGCCTCGAGGTCGCGACGGCTGTCGGCCGGCAGGCGCACGCGGATCGGGATCCGGCGCTCGCCCTGGGTCATCTTGGCGACGTTGGCGTCGATGTCGCCGACCGTGGCCACGCGAGCGATGGCGGCGATGTCGGCCGAGTTGACGCCCAGGCGGGCGGCCTCGTCGGCCTTGGGCCGGATCAGGATCTCAGGACCCGACGGCGGCGAGGACGGACGCGGATCGGCGACGGTCGAGAGCTTCTGCATCTCCTTCTCGATCTGGGCGGCCGTGCGTTCCAGCAGCGGGCCGTCCTCGGCGATCAGGATGGTCTGGACTTCCGACGTGCCCCAGTCGCCCAGCAGGTTGACCCGGGCGTCGGGGATGTCGTGCAGGCCGTTGCGGACCGCTTGCTTGATCTCGGTGACGGTCTGCTTGCGATCGCCGTTCAGCACGATGGTGATGGTGGCGTCGCGGATGTCGGTCCCGCTCTGACCGCCCCAGCCGCTGCCGATGTTCGAGCCGACCTGGGCGAAGACGTGGGCCACTTCCGAGCGCTTGCGGAACATGGTGGTCACCGACTGGACGGTGCGCTCCATGTCGGCCGTGGTCGCGCCGGGCGGACCCTGGACCTTCAGGTAGTAGTAGTTGTTGTTGGCCGCCGGCTGGAACGCGGTCGGCAGGAAGCCGGCCAGCATGATCGAGCCGACGAAGATAAGGCCGCCGATGATGCAGGCCAGGATCCGGTGGTCCAGCGACCAGTCCAGGACGTTGCGGTAGAAGCCCTTGAACTCCTTGCGGGGATGCGGGTCCTTGGCGGGCTTGAGGAAGTAGGCGGCCAGCAGCGGGGTCAGCAGGCGGGCCACGACCAGCGAGAACAGCACCGCCACGGCGACGGTCAGGCCGAATTCCTTGAAGAACTGGCCGGGCGTGCCGGGCATGTAGGACACCGGCACGAACACCGCGACGATGGTGAAGGTGGTGGCCACGACCGCGAGACCGATGGCGTCTGCGCCCTCGATCGCCGCCTGGAACGGACGTTGTCCGCGCGCCACGCGTTTCTCGATGTTCTCGATCTCGACCACGGCGTCGTCGACCAGGATGCCGATGACCAGGGTCAGGGCCAGCAGGGTCACGACGTTCAGCGAGAAGCCCATGATCGCCATGAAGGCGAAGGTGGGCACCAGCGACACCGGCATGGCGATGGCGGTGATCAGGGTGGCGCGCCACTCCCGCAGGAACAGGAACACCACCAGCGAAGCCAGCAGCATGCCTTCCAGCAGGGTGTGCTCGGTGGCCGCGAAGCTGGCGCGGGTCTCGTCGACGGTCGAGAAGATCTTCACGAACGCCACGCCGGCCTGCTTTTGCTCCAGGGCGTCGATGGCCTTCTTGACGTTGTCCTCGACGGCGACGTCGCTCGAGTCGCGGGTCTTCATCACCTGGAAGGCGACGACGGACTTGCCGTCCAGGCGGGCGAAGCCGCGCTGCTCCTCCGAGCCTTGGCCGACCTGGGCGACGTCGGTCAGCTTCACATAGCGGCCGCCGGCGATCGGGATGGTCAGCTGACGCAGCTGCTCGACCGTGGTCGCCGCGCCCAGCACGCGCAGGGTCTGCTCGCGACCGCCGACATTGGCGCGGCCGCCGGGGGCGTCGACGCTGAAGCTGGCCAGGGCCTGGTTCAGTTGCGGCGCGGTGACGCCGAAGCTGGCCATGCGGTCCGGGTCGATGATGACGTTGATCTCGCGATCGACGCCGCCGACGCGGGCCACCTGGGCCACGCCCTTTTCACCCTGCAGGGCGCGGGTGACCGTGTCGTCGATGAACCACGACAGCTCGGTCGCGCTCATGTTCGGGGCCGAGACGGCGTAGGTGATGATCGGCGCGCTGGTGATCTCCAGGCGCTGGACGATCGGCTCATCCACTTCACGCGGCAGGACGGCGCGGGTCTGGTCGACCTTGGAGCGCACCTCGTCGGTGACCTTCTGCAGGTCCTCGCCGAGATTGAACTCGATCGTCGTGGTCGAGGCGCCCTGGACCACGGAAGACCGGATGGTCTTGACGTTGGAGATGCTGGCCACCGCGTCCTCGATGGGGCGGGTGACCTGGGTCTCCATCTCGCCGGGCGCGGCGCCGCTCTGGGTGACCGTCACGGTCACGGCGGGGAATTCGACGTTCGGGAACTGCTTGATCGGCAGGGTCAGGTAGCAGCCGATGCCGGCGATCATCAGGGCGATGAACAGGACCGCGACGGGAATCGGGTTCTTGATCGCCCAGGCGGAGATCTTCAGTTCGCCGGTCTTGTGACCGGCATTGTGGGTGTCAGCCATCAGCGCGCCGCCTGCGGATTCGGGCGCACCACGTCGCCGTCGGTGACGAAGGACGCGCCGCCCAGGACGATGCGCGTGCCGGCCGGCGGACCCTGGACCAGCTGAGCCCAGCCGCCGCCCTTCTGGCCGACCTTCACGCCGACCATGTGGGCGCGGTTGTTGCTGTCGACGGTCATGACGAACAGGCCGTCGGCCTCATAGCGGATGGCGGACTCGGGGATGGCGGTGACCGCCGCGCCCGAGGCGCCGAAGCTGGCGCGGCCGAAGCCGCCGGGGCGCAGGTCGGGCCGCACGGGCAGGCGTACGCGCACCTTGCCCAGGCGGTTGGCGCTGTCGACGCGCGGGCTGACCAGGCGCACGACGCCCGAGATCGACTGGCCGCCGGGCAAGGACACCTGCGTCGCCTGGCCTTCGCGGATGCCGGCCAGGTCGGCTTCGTTGACCTCGGCGTCCAGCTCGACCAGGCCGTCGCGGGCGATGGTGAACCACGGGGTGGTGCCGCCGCCGGCGATCTGGCCGGGCTGCACGCCGCGCGACAGCACCCGGCCGCTGACCGGCGAGGTGATGGTCATGCGCGAGACGCGGGTGCGCAGCTCCTTCAGCGCTGCTTCCTGGGCCTTGGCCTGATAGCGACGGGTCTCGATCTGCTCCTGGCTGAGGATGCCCTGGCCGTCGAGGCCGTCGACGCGCTTGGCCTCGGCCTGCGACTGGGCGGTGACGGCGGCCTGTTGCTCGACCTGGGCCCGCAGCAGGGTGTCGTCCAGCTGGACCAGCGGCTGGCCGGCGCGGACCCAGTCGCCTTCATCGGCATAGAGCCGCGCGACGCGATAGCCGGTCAGCTCCGAGCCGACGGCGGCCTCCTCGCGGGAGACCAGCTGGCCCGAGGCCTCGACCCCGCCGCCCAGCGGCCGGGTCTCGACGCTGCCGATGCTGACCGTGCGCGCCTGCGAGGCGGCGGTCTTGGCGGGGGCGGCTTCCTTGTCCTTCTTGCCGCCACAGGCGGTGAGGCCCACGGCGCTGCAGACCAGGGCGGTGGCGATCAGGTAACGGGTCGTCATCGGGGCGGGTCTCATTGGGCGGAAGGCTTGCTGGGGACGTTCGAGGGCGACCATCCGCCACCGAGCGCCTTGTACGTCTGGACGGCGCGTTGCAGCGCCTGGGTCTGGGCCCCGGTCAGGGCCGTGCGGGCTCCGCGCCAGGACTGCTCGGCCTGCAGGGTCGTGGTCAGGTCGGTCAGGCCCATGGCGTAGCCCTTGCGGCTGGCCTCGTAGGCCACGGCCGCGCGACGCTCGCCGGCGGCCAGCAGGGTCACGCGGCGCTCGTCGGCGTCCTGTTGGACGAGGGCGCTCTCGGTCTCGCCGAAGGCCTTCTGCACCGTCTGCTCGTAGGTCACGGCGGCCTGCTCGACCTGGGCGCCGCTGACCTTGATGTCGGACATCAGCTTGGGGATGTTCAGCACCGGGATCGACAGGTTCGCGCCCAGGGTCCAGGCCGAGCTGGTGGTCGAGACCGCCGAGCCGGCTTGCAGGAAGCTGGGGTTGATCGACTTGGAGATCCCGACGCCGGGCGTCAGGGTCAGGGTCGGGAACAGGGCCAGTTCGCTGATGTTCAGATTGCCCGAGGCCGAGGCCAGGCGCGCTGCGGCCTCGCGGACGTCGGGACGGCGGGCCAGCAGCTCGGCGGGCGCGGCGGCCGGGACGGGCGGCGCCTTGATCAGGATCAGCTCGACCGGCAGGCTGGCCAGCGGATCGACGCCCTTGCCGACCAGGATCAGCAGGCTGCGGCGCGAGGCCTGGAGTTGGGCTTCCAGTTGGGCGACTTGCGCTTGCGCCTGGGCGAGGTCTGCGGCGGTGCGGTCGCCTTCCGAGGTCGGCGATAGGCCCCGGCGGCCCTTCTCGTCGGAGACCTTGAACAGGTTCTCGGCGATCGTGGCGTTGGCCTTGGCGTCTTCCAGCTGCACGGCATAGCCGCGCGCCTCGAAGTAGGACTGGGCGACATTGGCGGCGAGAGCCGCGCGGGCGCCTTCGTAGCTGAAGCGGGCGGCGGCCAGGTCGTTGTCGACCACCCGGCGGGCGGCGCCGCGACGGCCGATCAGGTCCAGCTCCCAGGAGACGTCGAAATTGGCGGAGTAGGTCTTGCTGACCCCGCCCTGGGTGAAGCCGCCGGCCCCGGTCTGGTCGATGATGTGGGTGTCGGTGCGCTTGGCCGAGCCGGTCAGCGGCGTCTGCGGGATGTAGATCTGGCGAATCTGGCCTTCGCGCACGGCGCGGGCCTCTTCCAGGCGGGCGGCGGCGAGCCGAGCGTCGGGGGCCTGGGCCAGAGCCGTCGCGACCAGATCGTTCAGGACCGGATCGTTGAAGGCGGTCCACCACTGGTCCAGGGCCTGGGAAGCCAGGGCCGTTCCGGCCGGGGCTTCGTAGGCGTTGGGCAGTTTCACGTCGACCTGGCGCGCGGGCGTGGTGCAGGCCCCCAGGCTGAGGCCGGCCAAGGCCAGAAGGGCGAGGCCCGAGGTCGGAAGACGGCGCGGCGGGTGCTGAGGAGGCATCGGGCTCAAGGGTTTTCCGGGGACGCGGGGGGCGGGGTCGTCGCATTGCGGTAGACGGCGATGACCTGGTCCAGGAAGGTCTCGACGATCTGTCGTTCGGCCTGGGTCATGCGGGCGAGGGTCTCGTCCATGGCGTTGATCACCGGCGCGAACTGTTCGAAGGCGCGTTCGATCGAAGCTTCCGTGGGAACGACGAAGATCTTGCGACGGTCGTCGTCCAGGCGCTGCCGCGAGACGTGTCCGGCGCGCTCCAGGCGGTCGACGATCTGGGTGGCGGCGGCGGTCGAGACCTTGAGGCAGCCGGCCAGCTGGCTGGGCGTCAGCGGACCGTCTTTGACCAGGTGCTCCAGGGCCGCCATGTCGGTGACGTTCACGCCCAGGGCCTCGCCGATCTTCTTGCCGATCTCGCGATTCAGCATGGCGATCGCCTTCAGGCGCTGAGCGATGGGGTCGCTCGGCACGTGGGCGGGTCCCCAGCGCGGGTCGTTCAAGGGCGGATCGCAGGTCACGGTCAGACCGATATTATTAAGCCGCTTAGCAGTCAATCTGCTTAAGTAATCTTGGTGGGCAGCCTTCCCGACGCGTGTGCGGCCTGGCGTCCGGCGCGGCGACGAACTCGCGTATCGCCGTTCATCTAGGCGGGTTCGTCGGCGATAAAAGGGGCGGGGCTGCATTCTGTTCCTGGGGAGCGTGGTCCCTGGAACGACGAACGGCGAACCGGTTTTCCGACATCGGCTTGGCGAAATGTTTCGTCCGGGGCTCGAAACGCGCGCCGGCGTTGCAGTTTGTTGCAACGGTTGACGCGACGGTAAAACATACCGCATCATCGAAACAGATGTTCGACATGTTTGGTCTGCATCCGCCTCGGTTGCGAAACCGAGGCCAGTATGTGTGGCTTTTCAAGCGTCCGGCCCCGGGGGAACCAAGGCTTGTCGGCTCCAGAAGGCGCATTACCAGGTTTCGAAAATGAACGCTCCTCGCGGCGCGCCGGCTTCGGCGTGGACGAGGTCGCGCGCGCCCCTGTCAGGAGACCACCGCCCAGCTGAATGACCCCCCAATACCCACTAGGGCCCCGCGCAGACGAGCGGCCAGTCAAAAAACAAACCGAGGGAGGGAAACCATGAAACGAACCAGCTTCCTGCGCGGAGGCTCCTGTCTCGCGCTGGCTATCGCCATGAGCAGCGGAGCCGCGCACGCGCAGCAGAAATCCAACGAAGGCTCGACCCAGGTCGAGGAAGTCGTCGTCACGGGCTCGTTTATCCGGGGGACGCCCGAGGACGCCGCGCTGCCGGTCGACGTCGTCAGCGCCGAGGAGCTGCAGAAGCGCGGCTCGCCCTCGACCGTCGAACTGCTGAAGGCCCTGTCGATCTCCAACGGCGTGCTGGGCGACACCAACCAGTTCGACAGCCGCGCCCAGGGCTCGGAAGGCTCGGGCTCGGTCAACCTGCGGGGCCTGGGCTCGCAGCGCACCCTGGTGCTGCTGAACGGCCGTCGCCTGGCGATCAACCCGTTCGGCGCGGCCGGGGCGGGCATCGTCGACACCAACATCATCCCCGCCGCCGCCATCGGCCGGCTGGAAGTGCTGAAGGACGGCGCGGCCGCCACTTACGGCTCGGACGCCATCGCCGGCGTCGTCAACTTCATCACCAAGAAGAACTTCGAAGGCCTGGAGGCGGCCGCCGACTACCGCCACATCAATGGCTCGAAGGGCGACTACGGCGGCAGCATCACCGCCGGCAAGACCTGGGACAACGGCAACGTCCTGGCCAGCATCGGCTGGCAGCACCGCTCCAAGCTGTCGGTCGCCGACCGGGACTGGGCCAATAAGTCGTATCTCTCGAACCCCGAGGCCGGCTGGTCGGCGGCGGGCAACCCCTCGACCTTTATCCCCCTGGCCAGCACCACCAGCGGCATGCGCGATCCGGCCTGCGCGGGCCTGGGCGGCTTCCCCGGGTTCAGCGGCCTGACCCCGGTCTGCTACTGGCACTACACGCCGTTCGACAACCTCGTGGAAAAGTCCAACGCGGTTCAGGCCTATGCCGAGGTCAACGCCAACCTGTCGGCCAAGACCAAGTTCCATGCCGAGGTGCTGTACGCCCATACCGACGTGCCCGACTGGAACACCTCGCCGTCGTATGCGGCCCTCGCCGTACCGACGGCCGAGGTCGCGCCGGCGGCAGCCCTGGCCGGCCGCTACTTCGTGCCGGCGACCAACCCGGGCCTGGCGGCCTTCATCGCCGCCAATCCGACCGTGCAGCTGACCAACCTGGCGACGGGCGTGGTCACCACCGCGCCGGGCGCGATCTTTGCCGGCGGGGCGCTGAACGCGGCCAACCGGCCGTTCGGCATCGGCGGCAATCCGAAGTTCGGCTACGGCCCCTCGATCGGCTCGCGCGCGTTCGACGCCTTCCGCGTCTCGGGCGACTTGTCGGGTGAGTTCGAGAACGGCATCGGCTGGGACATCGCCCTAACCTATTCGCAGGAAGTGGGCATCCGCACCGGCTACGACACGCTGGTCAATCGCTTCGCCCTGGCCCTGCAAGGCCTGGGCGGCCCGACCTGCGACAGCAACCCGTCGCTGCCGGGCATCCAGGGCACGCCGGGCGTCGGCGGCTGCATGTATTACAACCCCTTCGCCAGCGCGATCCCGTCCAACGTGATCACCGGCGTGGCCAACCCCGTCTACAATTCGGCGCTGCAGAACAACAAGGACCTGGTCGACTGGTTCTTCAAGAAGCTGTCGACCAAGCAGTCCTCGCGTCTGTTCGTCGGCGAGGCGGTGCTGAACGGCAAGACCAATATCAGCCTGCCCGGCGGCGACGTCGCTTGGGCGGCCGGTGTCCAGTATCGCCGCACCTACTTCAAGGCCGACTACAACGACATCAGCAACGCCGCGATCAATCCGTGCGTGAACACCCCCGACTTCGGGGTGACCACCTGCACCGGCTCGCAGCGCAACGGCCCGTTCATGTTCCTCGGCGTCGGCAACGAGGCCGATAACCAGAGCGATGTGATGGCCGGCTTCGGCGAGCTGTCGGTGCCGATCAGCGACGACTTCCAGGCCCAGTTCGCGGCCCGCTACGAGAAGTACGGCAACGGCATCGGCTCGACCTTCAATCCCAAGGCCTCGCTGCGTTGGCAGGCCATGCCGTGGCTGGCGTTCCGCGCCTCGGCCGGCTCGACCTTCCGTGGTCCGCCGGATCCGCTGACCACCACCACCTCGGTGACCTCGCTGCAGGGCATCCTGGGCGTGTTCCGCGCCGTCGACATCTTCGGCAACCCGAACCTGAAGCCGGAAAAGGCCAAGACCTACAACTTCGGCACGCTGTTCAACGCCGGCGATTTCAAGGCCAGCATCGACTACTTCTACTTCGACTTCAAAAACCCGATCGTCGCCGAGCCGGTGGCGGGCATGGTCGCCTCGCTCTATCCGAACGGCGCGGCCGGGGCGAACAACTGCGCCGACCCGGCCTATGCGGGCCTGGTCTCCCGCTTCACCTTCAACGGCGCCTGCGGGACCCCGACCACCAGCATCGCCCGCCTGCGCACCAACTACATCAACGGCGCGCCGGTGAAGAATGCCGGTCTCGACTTCTCGGCCGAGTACCGGTTCCGCGAGGTCGCCGGCGGCGACGTGACCATCGGCGGCAACGCCACCTACATCCAGAAGTACAAGGTCGGCGCCACCGTCGTGGAGGGCATCACGGTCGAGAAGGCCTTCGACGCCGTGGGCCTGCTGAACTACCAGACCACCGTCGTGCCGATCCCGAAGTGGAAGGGCGACGTCTTCGCCGAATGGAACATGGGGCCGCATAACCTGCGCCTGTCCGTACACTACATCGGCGCCTACACCGACCAGCGCACCGCCCCGTTCGCGGCCAACGCCTACAAGGATGCGACGGGCGCCGGCGTCACGGTCAGCGCCGGCAAGAAGATCGAGAAGCAGATCCTCACCGATCTGGCCTACCGCGTCTTCCTGCCGTGGGACACGACGGCGACCCTGGCGATCACCAACCTGTTCGACAAGGACCCGTCCTACGCCCGCCTCGACCTGGGCTACGACCCGTTCACCGGCGACCCGCTGGGGCGGACGTACAAGGTGGGCCTGCGCAAGAAGTTCTAGTTCCCTCGGACGTGTGGGTAACTTGCGGCGCGCTTCCGGAGGAGGAGGCGCGCCGATTTCTTGTGGGGAGCGTCAGGATCGGGCTACCGTCCGCGCCTTGTCGATCGAAGGTCCGTCCATGTCCAAAGCCGCTCTCCTCGCCCTGGCTTCGAGCCTGATCCTCGCCAGCGCCGCGGCCGCTCAGGACAGCGGGCCCATCGATCCGGCGCGGTTGTCGGACATCACCAAGGAACTGGCCTCCGACCGCTTCGCCGGGCGCGCGCCGGGCGGGGAGGGCGAGGCGCCGACGATCGAGTACATCAGCGGCCAGTTCAAGGCGCTGGGCCTGGAGCCGGCCGGGGACAACGGCGGCTGGGTTCAGAAGGTGGCGCTGGTCCGTACACGCATCAACGGTCCGGCGACCCTGATGGTGGCGACCAAGACCGGGCCGGTGACCCTGGCCCAGGGCGAGCAGTCGCAGGTCATGACCCTGCGCCCGGTCGACAAGGTGAAGATCGCCAACGCTCCGCTGGTCTTTGTCGGCTACGGCGTGGCCGCGCCGGAGCGCAAATGGGACGATTTCAAGGGCGTCGACCTGAAGGGCAAGATCGCCGTCTTCCTGATCGGCGATCCGGACCTGGAGGCCGCGCCCGGCGAGCCCGTGGCCGGCAAGTTCGGCGGCTCGGCCGCCACCTACTACGCCCGCTGGACCTACAAGTACGAGGAGGCCGTGCGGCGCGGGGCGATCGGCGCCCTGATCGTCCACGAGAGCCTCGGGGCCGGCTATGGCTGGACGACGGTGAAGGCCTCGAACGGCGAGGGCTATGACATCGTCCGGGCCGATCCGGCCAAGGACAAGCTGTTGATGCAGGGCTGGATCCAGCGCGACGTGGCGGTCGATCTCTTCAACCGCTCGGGTCTGGATTTCGAGACGTTGAAGCGTTCTGCCCGCACCGCCGCCTTCAAGCCGGTGGCGCTGGCCGGCGCCAGCCTGTCGGCCGACTACGCCGTCAGCCACCAGGCGATGGACAGCGCCAATGTCCTGGCCCGCCTGCCGGGCGCCAAGCATCCGGACGAGACCGTGGTCTATGCCGCCCACTGGGATGCTTACGGTGTGGGGGCGCCGGACGCGCAGGGCAACACGATCCGCCGCGGCGCCGCCGACGACGCCATCGGCGTGGCCGCGGTGATCGAGGCCGCCCGCGCCTTCACCCAAGGGCCGCGCCCGGAGCGCTCGATCCTGTTCGCCGCCTGGACCGCCGAGGAGCGCGGCCTGCTGGGCTCGGAATACTATGCCAACCACCCGTCCGCCTCGCTGGGCAAGACGGTGGCCAACTACACCTTCGACGTGCTGCAGACCGTGGGGCCGGCGCGCGACGTGGTGCTGGTCGGGGCGGGCCAGAACGTGCTGGAGGACGGCCTCGCCGCCCAGGCCGCCAAGCAGGGCCGGACCATCACCCCGGACGCCAAGCCCGAACGGGCGCTGTTCTACCGCGCCGACCACTTCTCGCTGGCCCGTCGCGGCGTGCCGGTGCTGCTGCTGATGGGCCTGGGCGGCGGGGCGGACCTGATCAAGGGCGGTCGCGCCGCCGGCGACGCCTGGGTCGCCGACTATACCAGCCGTTGCTACCACCAGCCGTGCGACGCCTGGAGCCCCGACTGGGACCTGCGCGGCGCCGCCCAGGACGTCGCCCTGACCTATGAGGCTGGCAAGGCCCTGGCCAATTCCCGCGACTGGCCGGACTGGAAGGCCGGCTCGGAGTTCAAGGCTATCCGCGCCGAGACGGCGGCTGAGCGGAAGTAGGGGCGGACAGTCCAGCCAGCAGCGGCGCGTGTGCGGCCAGCCGGCGGGCGATGAACTCGGTGAACAGCTGCACGCGCTTGGTCTTGCGCGTCTCGCCCTGGGTGAGCAGCCAGAGCGTGCCGTGCAGGTGCAGCGGCGCGCCCGGGACTCGCGCCAGCGCTGGATCGGCGTCGCCGACGAAGCAGTCCAGCGACGCCAGGCCCAGGCCCTGCCGGACCGCGACGATCTGCGCCTGACCGTCGGTGGTCCGGAACGGAATGCCCGCCGTGCGCACCTCGCCCTCGTTGGCCCAGCCGGGGACGCCATGCGCGCCGATGACGATCCAGCGGAGGGGATCGGGCGCGCCCGCGCGCCATGCGGCGAGGCTATTGCGGGACAGGTAGACTCCGCCGAACAGGTCAGGGCCCTTCAGGCCGTGCAGATTGAGCGGCAGGGTCTTGCGATCGTAGACGACGCGGATCGCGACATCCGCCTCGCGGTTGGTCAGGTTCGCCAGCTCGCTGGACGAGACGATCTCCATCTCGATGTCGGGATGCAGACGCGCGAAATCGGCGAGGTCCGGCATCAGCAGATGGGTCGCCAGGGTTGGCGCCATCGTCACCCGCAGCGGCCCGCGCACGCTCTGGTCGCGCCCGAAGACGCGGGTCTCCAGCTGGTGCGATGACGCCTCCATCTGGGTCGCGAACTCGAGGATCTCCTGGCCCGCGTCCGTCAGGCGATAGCCCGACGGCAGCTTCTCGAACATGTTCGCCCCGAGCCGGTTCTCCAGCTGGGCGATGCGTCGCAGCACCGTCGCGTGGTTGACGCCGAGGCGGTCGGCGGCGGCCCGCACCGAGCCGCCGCGCGCGACGGCGAGAAAATAGCGAATGTCGTCCCAGTCGATCATGGTGCGATCCAGCACCACGTGGCGCGCCTTTTCAAGGCCCGTATCTAGAATTTAGAGCATCCATACGGGCGATACCCATGACGGGCGGTTCGTTTTCGCACCACCGATGTGCGCGCTTCCGCACTGAACGCCCGCTGCCGACCAACCCATCTCCTGCGTCTCGGCGTCCCCTTCGGACAGCCAAAGACGGAGCTCAAGAAGACATCATGGGAAAGCTGGACGGCAAGGTCGCGGTCATCACCGGCGGATCGAGCGGCATGGCGCTGGAGACGGCGAAGTTGTTCGTCGCGGAGGGGGCCTATGTGTTCATCACCGGCCGACGGCAGGACGCGCTCGACGCGGCGGTGCAGGCGATCGGCCGCAACGTGACCGGCGTGCGCGCCGACTCCGCCGACCTGGCGGACCTCGACCGGCTCTATGAGACGGTGAAGTCCGAGAAGGGCCATATCGACATCGTCTTCGCCAGCGCGGGCGGCGGCGACGTCACCAAGCCGATCGGGTCGATCTCGGAGCAGCTGGTCGACGACACGCTGAATCTCAACGTCCGCGGCACGCTGTTCACCGTCCAGAAGGCGCTGCCCCTGATGCGCGACGGCGGCTCGATCATCCTCAACGCCTCGAACGCCCACCTCAAGGGCTATGCGGGCGCCAGCGTCTACGCGGCCGCCAAGGCGGCGGTCCGGTCGTTCGCGCGCAGCTGGGCCAGCGACCTGAAGGACCGCCGGATCCGGGTGAACAGCATCAGCCCCGGCGCGATCGGCGACACGGCGGCCTTCGCCGCGATTCCGAAGGAGGCGACGGACTTCTTCGTCTCGCTGGTGCCGCTGGGCCGCTTCGGGCTGTCCACGGAGATCGCCGCGGCGGTGCTCTATCTGGCCTCGGACGACAGCCGCTTCACGACGGCCATCGACCTCGTGGTCGACGGGGGCATGTCGCAGGTCTGATCCCCGCGCGGCCCTCCCCAACCCTAGTTCCAACATCACATCGGAGAACGATCATGACCTATGCCATCATCGGCTTTGGCCCCGTGGGCCAGGCCCTCGCCCACGCCTTCGCCCGCAAGGACATCGCGGTGACCGTCGCCAGTCGTCGGCCGCCCGAGACGCTGGCGCCGCAGGCCCGGGCCATCGGACCCAAGGTCGTCGCCAGGTCGCTGCAAGAGGCGCTTGAGGCCGACACCATCATCCTGGCCCTCCCGTTCGGGCAAACCCATGAGGTGGCCAAGGCCCTGCCGAGCTGGGAAGGCAAGACCATCATCGACGCGACCAACGCGTACGGCCTTTCGCCCGAAGAGCTGGATGGCCTGCCGTCGTCGGCCTTCACCGCCAAGGCGTTCAAGGATGCCAAGTTCGTGAAGGGCTTCAATCACCTGATCGCGGCGATCCTGGCGACCGATCCCGTCGTCGAGGGCGGCCACCGGGTGGTCTTCCTGTCGAGCGACGACGATGACGCGGTCGCCCCCGTGGAGGCCCTGGCCAGGCAACTCGGCTTCGCGCCCGTCAAGCTGGGGAAGCTGGCCGAAGGCGGCGCCTTGGTCCACGCGCGCGGCAGCACCTGGGGCCCGCTGATCTTCAAGGACCTGTTCAAGAAGAAGCAGTGACTGATCCGGCCTACAGGAAGTCCAGCATGCTCGGCGGCCCCGCCGTCGAGCCGTCGGCGTTGAACATCGAGGCCAGCTTGTCGCTGGCGGCCTGCAGCTCGACCATCTTGCTGTAGACGGCCGGGGTCCAGCCGGAAGCCTGGCGTTCCTCGGTGGTCATGCCGGCGTAGCGGGTGATCATCGCCTTGCCGAAGCCGCCGTCGGCGTCCGAGGCCGACTGGTAGCTGGACTTGATGGCGTCGCTGTCGCGCTGGCGGATCTCGGCCTTGGCCTGGGCGACCTCGTGGGTCGAGAACTGCTCGTCCTTGTTCAGGGCCACGGCCGACAGCGAGCGGTCGTCGAAGCGGCGGAAGTCGATCGCGCCGCTGGTCCCGTCCTTGGCCGCGTCGGGCGAGACAGCCAGCTCGTACTGCTTGTCCAGCGCGGTGCGGACGTCGCCGGCCACCTTGCCGAAGTCGCGGGTCTTGGCGCCGGCGACGATGCTGCCGGCGTCCTTCATGTAGGCGGCGACGCTGTCGTTCTGGATGCCGGCGGGCGCCAGACCCGGGCGGGCGATGGCCTGCTTACGGCCTTCGACCAGGGCGGCGCGCTGGGTGGTCCAGGCGGTGGAGCTCTTCTCCTCGGGCCCGGCGGCGTCCATCTGGTCGAGGGCGGCCTGGTAGAGGCTGGCATAGTCGCCGGTCAGCCGCGCCTGGGCGGCGGGGCTGGCCAGGGCGGTGTCGTGCTGGTCCTTCAGGGCGAGCGCCGCGACGACCTGCTGGTCGACCGGGAACTGGCCGCCCTGGTTGCTGGCCACGGCGTAGAGCGTGCGGCGGTCCATGCTGGAGACGTCGATGGCCGGGTCGCCGTTGTCGAGCGCGCTCTTGGTTCCGGCCGCCTTCAGCAGCGCAGCCATCTGGGTGCGAGCGTCGGAGACCACCGCGTCGGTGGTCCGCGAGTCGGTCTGGGCCTTCAGCGCGGCCTGGGCGGCTGCCGAGAGCGTGACGTTGACCGCCGGCGTGTTGATCGTCGGGCTCTGGTCGCGCGGCGTGCCGTTGCCGGTCGCTTGCTGGGCGCGCTGCGCGGCCGTCTGGCCGGCGGTCAGGCCAGGGGCGTAGTTCGACGAATACGGATTGATCGTCGTCATGGCGGCGGAACTCGAAGCGACTCAGTCGCGTCAGGGTACAGCCGTCAGCGGGGGTGGACCAGATTATGGTTAATTGGTCGCAACCTTTGTGGAGCGCCCCCACCGTCACGATGCGTATCCGCATCGCGCCACCTCCCCCGTTTCACGGGTGAGGAGATATATCTGTTCTTCTCCTGCCCCGCTTGCGGGGGAGGTGGCGCGGCGCCGATAGGCGACGTGACGGAGGGGGCGTCAGCGCCCTAGGCCAAAACGCCCGTCAGCAGCGGCTTGGCGAACAGGTCGGCCGCCTCTTCGCGCTCCAGCCCCGGCACCCAGGCGCCCAGGTTCGCCGCCGCATTCAGCATCGAGTTGATCATGTGGGCGGCGATGGCGGGGTCGATCGGGCGGATCGAGCCGTCGGCGATGCCGTCGGAAATGATCGAGGCGAAACGCTGCCAGCCGCGCATGTAGCCGTCGGCCATGTCGTTGCGCAGGGTGTCGGGCAGGGCGCCCAGCGACGAGGCCCGCAGCAGCGGCCCGTGCTCGGACAGCTGGTAGCTGGTCAGGCCGGCGGCGGTCGAGACCAGCCGCGTCCAGTTGTTGGCCGGCAGGTCGCGGGCGTCCAATTGCGAGCGGCGGGTGACGGTGAAGGTGCGCTCGAAGCACTCGGCGACCAGGGCGTCCTTGTCGTCATGGTGGTGGTAGAACGAGCCCTTGGTCACGTTCAGCGCCGCCGAGATGTCCTCGACCGAGGCGCCGCGATAGCCGCGCTGGTTGATCAGGCGGGTGGCGGCCACGAGGAAGGTCTCGCGCCACTCCAGGCCTTCCGGCGACACCGGGGTGGGGTCGGGCAGCACTTGCGGGGCCCAGGACTGACCGGCGGCGGGCAGGCCGTTCAGCAGGATGTCGCCCATCCGGTCGCGCACGCGGCCGTAGTCGTCGACGTCGTAGCGGCGCAGCCAGCGACCCGACCAGAACACCTGTTCCATGAGGAGGTGCGTGCGGGCCGTGCGCTGGCGCTTGTCGAGATGCGCCAGGGACGGATCGTCGAAGAAGCCGCGCACCCGGCGGAAGAGGTCGTTGAACGCGTTGACCACCGAGGCGCGCAGGGGCTCCTTCAGCGCCTTGATCTCGGCGAAGCTGGTCAGCGGCGTGGCCTCGCCCAGGCGCACCCGGCGGTTCAGGTCGAGATAGAGGTCGAGGAACTTCAGGATCCGCGCGGCGGGCGTGGCCTCGGACGCGGCCTCGCCGACCATGGCCTCGAAGCGCTCCAGGCCGCGCATGAAGCAGGCGGCGGCCAGGTCGTCCTTCTTGCGATAGTAGTAGGTGACGCTGGTGGTGTTCAGACCCACCTGAGCGGCGACGTCGGCCAGGGTCATGCCGCGCACGCCCTGGCGGTTCAGGATCGTCGTGGCCGCGGCCAGGATGGTCTCCTTCTTGCGGGCATAGCGTGCTGTCGCCGCCCCCGCGACCCGACCGTCGTCCATAGCAAAACCCTCAAGTCCACTCGCCTTCGGCGGCCGCGCCGGGGACTGGACTATCCAGTCCAATTTAGGCGCGCGGAGGGCCCGCTGAAAGGGCGCTCCGTCCGTCGAGGGACAATTGGCGCTCACGTAGCGTCAGGTTTTGTCAGGAATGTTTCAGGCCGGCGTCTTGTTGGCCTGTTCGCGCGCCATTTCCGCCTCGATCAGCTCAAGAAACCGGCGCCCGACCAGGCCGCCGGTCTGGCTCTCGACCTGTTCCAGCACCACCACGTCCGAGGCGATCAGGTCGTTGCGCACGATTTCCGGCGTCGCGGTCAGGGGATAGGCGACGCCGTCGCGGTACTCGATCGGGGCCAGGGTGACGTAGCCGTAGTTGCGGGCCCGGCTGGCCAGGCGCGCCTGGGTCAGGAACAGGGCCAGCGGGTCGAAGAAGCTGTCATTGACGGCGGTGACCGTGAACGCGCCCGAGCCGGGCGGGCCGACCGGATGGGCGGTGACCGCCGGGGCCTTCCAGCCCTTGGGCGGGGTTTGCAGGTTCAGCAGGCTGGAGAGGTCGCGGTCCAGGCCCGCCTCGTCCGGGGCTTGGACGACGTCCCAGTCCAGCGCGGGCGTTTCGAGCCCCTGACGGTTCAGCTCGGCGACGAAGGCCTTGGCCGCCAGGGCGACGCCCAGCTGGTTCCAGTGGATGCCGTTGCGGGGGAAGAACTCGTAGCCCAGCTTGCCGCGCTGGGCTTCCAGCGCCGCCCGGCCGTCGACCCAGTGGACGCCGGCGGCGGTCAGCGCTTGCCGCGCGGCCGGATAGACGCTGTCGCGCTTGGCCGAGCACGGATAGCTGGACGGGACCAGGTTCGGGAACCAGGTCGTCTTGATCGGGGCCAGGACGTAGACGAACTTCTGGCCGCGCGCCTCGAACCAGTCCTGGGCGCGGCGCAGGCGACGGGCGTAGTCGGGCATGGCCGCGACATCGACCTTCAGCTTCAGTCCGCAATGGGCTTCGATATAGCTCTCCTCGAACAGCGCGCCCTTGGCCCCGCGGACGATCGAGCCCGAGGCCATGGACGAGGTCCCGAACGCGTTCCACTGGGCCTGGTTGTAGGCGCGGACGATGGCCGGGCGTTGCGGTAGCGACGCGGCGGCGCGGGCCTCGGCGGCCTTCTGGTAATCGCCCTGCCACAGGGCGGCGGGCGAGAGGGCGACCTTCTCCGGCGGCAGCTGCATGCCCAGCAGGGTGGTGTCGGCGGGGTGTTCCTTCAGCGTCGAGGCGCCGATTGCGCCGAGGCCGACCAGCATGGCCAGGGCCAGGATCCGGGGCGTCCAGGTGAGCAGAGCGCGCATGGCCTAGAACCGGAAATAGAGGAACGGGTTGAACGTCGTCGTCACCGCCTTGGCGATGGCCAGCAGGCCCAGCAGGACAATGAAGACCGACGCGGCGGCGCGGGCGGCCGGGATCGCGGCGGCGCGCTCGGTGAGCTTGCGCACCTGCGGCGTCGCGGCGACCAGGGCGCCCAGCAGGCCGATGGCCAGGGCCGTGGCCTCGTGGCTGCGCACGGCGATGAACTGACCGTCCAAGCCGGGCTGGGCCATGGCTCCGAGCACCGCGCCCAGTTGCGGCAGGCCATGGCTGCGGAAGATCGCCCAGCCGATCATCACCAGCACCAGCGTGCCGGCGACCCGCATCGGCGAGGGCAGCTTCTCGGTCCATTTCCACCAGCTCTGGCGGTCCAGCACCATGAACGCCCCGTGCCAGGCGCCCCACAGCACGAAGGTCCAGGCCGCGCCGTGCCACAGGCCCGAAAGCAGGAAGCAGAGCCACAGGTTCAGATAGGTCCGCGCCGCCCCGTGCCGGTTGCCGCCCAGCGGGATGTACAGATAGCTGCGGATCCAGGTGGTCAGCGAGATGTGCCAGCGCTTCCAGAACTCGGTGAAGCTCGTCGCGCCATAGGGGTGGGCGAAGTTCTCGCGCAGGCGGAAACCGAACATCCGCGCCAGGCCTAGCGCCATGTCGGAATAGCCGGCGAAGTCGAAATAGATCTGCACGGTGAAGGCCAACACGCCGATCCAGGCACCCGCGAAGCCGATGGGGCCGTTGGCCGGATCGAAGGCGCGGTCGGCGACCTGGCCGCAGACGTCGGCGATCAGCACCTTGCGGGCCAGACCCCATAGGAAGCGCAGGAAGCCCCAGGCCCGGTCGTCCCAGTCGGCGCGGCGGTCGCGCAGGGCGTCGTCGATCTCGTGATACTTGATGATCGGCCCGGCCAGGACCTTGGGGAAGAAGAACACGAACAGCAGGTAGTCGCGCAAGCTGCGGGCCCGCTGGCTCTCGCCCCGGCGCAGGTCGACCAGGTAGGTGATCTTCTCGAAGACGATGAACGACACGCCCAGCGGCAGGGCCAGGTTCAGGTGCGGGATCGGCGGCAAGACCGGCTGCACCGTGTCGATCAGGAAGTCGGCGTACTTGTAGACGAACAGCAGCAGGATGTTGGCGCTGACGCCCAGGGCCAGCCAGCGGCTGCCCTCCGGTCCGGGTCGGGTGACAAGGTGGCCCAGGCCGTAGTCCAGCAGCGCCGAGGCCAGCACCACCAGCACCGCGACCGGCTCGCCCCAGGCGTAGAACAGCACGCTGGCGACCAGCAGGACGGCGTTCTTCAGCACCTTGGGCGCGATGAAATACAGCAGCAGCGCCGGCGGCAGCACGAAGAACAGGAACAGCGGCGACGAAAAGAGCATGGGTCCCCAGGAGTCGCGCTTGCTCGACTTCCCGGCGAGGGTTAGCGGCGCGGCGATGCTTTGGCTAGCGCGGGCGAGCGCCCGCTCCGTCTCGCTGCGTATTCGCAGCGATCCACCTCCCCCGCTACGCAGGGGAGGAGAGGTGGGTCTTCTCCTCACCCGTGAAACGGGGGAGGTGGCGCGGCGCCGATAGACGACGTGACGGAGGGGGCGCTCTCCCCGCACCACACTGTCGAAAAACGGTGTTTCGACCTGGGCGCGAACCATGCTGTAGATAGCCCATCGGGGCGGGCGCAGATCTTCTTGCAAGGGAGCGTTCGCGAAAATGTCGGTGATTGAGAACGGATCGGCTGGGACCGGTCTGGCAGCCCGCGTGAAGGGCATCCTGCTGACGCCTTCGGCGGAGTGGGAACGGATCGAGCGGGAGCCCGCGACGATCGGCGGCCTGTATACGGGCTATGTCTGCATCCTGGCGGCGATCCCGGCGGTGGCCGGCCTGATCGGCGGCCAGCTGTTCGGCGTCGGCATCCCGGGTTTCTCGGTCAAGCCGGGCCTGGCCTTCGGGATCACCACGGCGGTGATGGGCTATGTCGGCTCGCTGCTGGCGGTGTTCGTCCTGGGTTCGGTGATCGACGCCCTGGCGCCCAGCTTCGGGGCCGAGAAGAACCGCGTGCAGGCCTTCAAGGTCGCCGCCTATTCCTACACCGCCAGCTGGGTCGCGGGCATCTTGGGCCTGGTCCCGGCGCTGGGAATCCTGATGCTGCTGGCGGCGCTCTACGGCTGCTGGCTCGTCTATCTGGGCCTGCCGCGGGTGATGAAGGCCCCGGCCGACAAGGCGGCGGGCTATGCCATCGTGACGATCATCGTGGCGGTGGTGATCTCGATCGTCATCGGCATGGCGATCGGGGCGGTCACCGCCATGACCAATCTGGGCGGCGGCCTGGCGGGCATGGCGGGGACGAACAAGGCCGCCAGCAGCCTGGGCGGCACGGTCGAGATCAACGGCCACAAGGTCGACATGGGCCAGATGCAGGCGGCGGCCAGTCGCGCCGAGCAGCTGTCCAAGCAGCCGCAGAAGCCCGTCGCCGTCGACGACCTCAAGGCCCTGATGCCCGGCGACACGGCCGGCTATGCGCGGACCAATCTGGAGACCAGCTCCAGCGGCACGGGCGACGTGCAGATCGGCGTGGCCAAGGCCGACTACAGGAAGGGGGACGCCTCGTTCCAGCTGTCGGTCATGGACCTGGGTCCCATGGGCGCGATGGCGGCCCTGGCCTCGGGCATGGGCGCGCAGCAGACCAAGGAGACGGCCGACGGTTACGAGAAGGTCGCCACCATCGACGGCCGGCTGGTCTCCGAGGAATGGAACCGGCAGTCGAAGTTCGGCAAGTACTCGGTGATCGTCGCCGACCGTTTCGCCGTCGCGGCGGAGGGGACGGCGGAGAATGTCGACGACCTGAAGCACGCGGTGCGGGCGGTCGATACGGGCCGGCTGGAAGCGCTGGCTCGCTAAACCTACTCGGCCGGGGTCAGCGAGATGTCGACCATGATCTCGGCCGAGATGTCCTCCAGCGCCGTCTTGACCGCCTCGGCCTGAAGGGCCGGCGGCAGGCGCAGGCGGGCGTCCAGGTGGAACAGCGGCGCGCCGGAATGGGGCTCGACGCTCAGGCGGGTGTCGAGGGCCTCGATATTGGCGCCCAGGCCGCTCAGCACGGCGGTGACCTGGTGGACGATGCCGGGCTGGTCCTGACCGACCAGGCTGAAGGCGACGAGCTGGCCCTCGGGGCCGGACGTCTCGACGGCGGGCGCGATCCGCACCTCGAGCCCTTGCGCGTCGACCGCGCTGACGGCGGCGCGCAGGGCGTCGACATCGCCGGCCTCGACCAGCACCGAGCCGACATAGAGGCCGCCCAGCTGGCTGAGATGGCTTTCCAGCCAGTTGCCGCCGGCCGACAGCACCGCGCTGGCGATGGCCTGGGTCAGGCCGGGCCGGTCGCTGCCGACAACACTCAGGATCAACAGGGCCATCGGGCGTCTCCGGAAAAGGTGGCCGCAACCAAGCGCATCACGCCCGCGACGGCAATCCCTTGTCAGGAAGCCTTGAGCGCCGGCGAGGGGGCGGCTGTCAGGGCCCGGACGATGGCCTGGGTCAGGGCCAGCGGCGACAGCGGCTTGGCGATCGCCCCGTCCATGCCGGCGGCCAGGTAGCTGGCCTGCTGGTGGGCCAGGGCGTTGGCGGTCATGGCCAGGATCGGCATGGCTCCGGCCGGACCGGGCAGGGCGCGGATGCGCTGGGTGGCCTCGATCCCGTCCATGACCGGCATCTGGATGTCCATCAGGATCAGGTCGTAGCCCTCGCGAGCGGCGGCCACGCCTTGGACGCCGTCCTCGGCGGTGGTCACCCGCGCGCCCATGGCCTCCAGCATGCGGCTGGCGATCAGGCGGTTGGTGGCGTTGTCCTCGACCAGCAGCACGCGCAGGCCTTCGAACAGCGGGGTGTCGGCTTCGTCGATGTGGGCGGCGGGCGCGGCGCAGGCGTCGGCCTCGATCTCCAGCCAGAAGGTCGAGCCCCGGCCCAGTTCGCTGGTGAAGCCGATCTCGCCGCCCATCAGCTCGGCCAGGCGACGGCTGATCGACAGGCCCAGGCCCGAACCGCCGAAGCGGCGGGTGGTCGAGCCGTCGCCTTGCCGGAAGCGCTCGAACAGGCTCTTGCCGGCCTCCGCGTCGATGCCGACGCCGGTGTCGGTGATCTCGAACCGCAGGCGCAGCTTGTCATCGGTGCGCACGCCCGAGAGGCGCGCCACGACGCCGCCCTGCAGGGTGAACTTCACGGCGTTGCCCAGCAGGTTGAACAGGGCCTGGCGCAGGCGCAGCGGGTCGGTGGCCGCCCAGCCCAGGTCGCCCCCCTCCTCGTTGGGAAGCGCCTCGACCCGCAGGTAGAGGCCCTTGGCCTCCGCCTGCGGCCGCAGCATGTCGGCGACGCCGGCCAGCAGGTCGGCCGGATCGACGGGCTCGGCTGCCAGCTCCAGCTTGCCGGCCTCGATCTTCGAGAAGTCGATGATGTCGTTCAGCAGCTCCGACAGCATCTCGCCGCAGCCCAAGGCCTCGTTCAGCAGGCGGCGGCCGTCGTCGGTCAGCTTCTCGTTCTTCAGCAGGTGCAGCACGCCCAGCACGCCGTTCATCGGCGTGCGGATCTCGTGGCTCATATTGGCCAGGAACTGGCTCTTGGTTTCGGCCGCGGAGAGGGCCGCGTCGCGGGCCTCGACCAGCTCGGTGACGTTCTGGCTGATGCCGATCACGTCCCAGGCGTCCGGACTGGAGCCGCGCACGCCGCGCCAGCCGCAGTGCATGTGGGCCCACTGGTTGTTGGCCGGATCCAGGTAGCGGTAGTCGATCACCCGGTGCTCGCCGGTGCGCAGGGTGTGGGAGAACGCCTCCCAGACCCGCTCGCGATCCTCGGCGTGGATCGACATGGTCATCTCGCTGACGGTCATCACCCGCACCCCGCCTTGCGGAGAGCTGGGCGTGGGGATGTCCTGCTCGAAGACGTAGACGCCCTTGCGCGGGTTGAAGCGCCAGACATAGACGCCGGCCTCGGTGCGGATCAGCTCGTTGGAGCGCTCGGCCTGCTGGCGGGAAATCTCGCGGGCCCGGTCCTCGCTGTGGTCCTTGAAGACGATCAGCAGGCCGTCGTCGCCCTCGGCCCCGGGCAGGGTCTTGGATTGCGAGCGCACCCACAGCCAGCCGCCGCCCTTGCGGGCCAGGCGGTGCTCGGCGCGCGCATGGCCGACCGTGCGCAGGGCCGCGGCGATGCCCTGGATCACCTCGGTGTCGTGCAGGTGGAAGAAGTCGCGGATCGGCCGGCCCAGGGTCTCCTCGGGCGTCCAGCCGGTCAGGTCGGTCCAGGCCGGATTGACGCGGACGATGGCGTCGTTCCGCAGGACGACGAACAGGTCGAGGCTGCTCTGGAAGAACCAGTCGGCGGCCGCGGCTTCGATTGTGGAGGCTGCCTCGCTTTCCAAGGTCTTGCCCATCCCCATTTCCTCGTCTTCAATCGATATCGCAGGATCGGGTAAAGTTTACGTTGCGGCAAAAGGCCCCGTCTTCGATTTCGATCCAACGGTACGCAAGCACGACCGCAAAAGGTCGGAAGGGGAGGCCAGGATTTTGAGTACGCCAGAAGCCGTGGGACTGTCGAGTGATCGACTGAAGCGCATCGATAGCTTCATCAAGTCCAAGTATATCGACACCGGAAAACTGCCCTGCGCCCTGACTCAAGTCTGGCGACGGGGGCAGTTGGCCTACACCTCGGTGCTGGGCAGCGCCGATGTCGAGCGGGCAAAACCGCTGAAGGCTGACAGCCTGTTCCGGATCTACTCGATGACCAAGCCGGTCACGAGCGTGGCCTTCATGATGCTGGTCGAGGACGGGCTGGTGTCGCTGGACGATCCGGTGCACCGCTTCATCCCGGCCTGGCGCGACCTGGGCGTGTTCGCCGCCGGGGTCGAGGGGGCGTTCCAGTCCACGCGCACGTCCGAGCCGATGCGGACGATCGACCTGCTGCGCCACACCTCCGGTCTGACGTATGGCTTCCAACAGCGGACCAATGTCGACGCGGCCTATCGCAAGCTGAAGCTGGACGGCATCGACAGCGAGGGCGGCCTGCAAACCTTCGTCGACATCCTGGGGACCGTGCCGCTGGAGTTCTCGCCGGGCACGGCCTGGAACTACTCGGTCTCGACCGACGTGCTGGGCTATCTGGTCGAGAAGATCTCGGGGATGCCGTTCGACGTCTTCCTGAAGACCCGCATCTTCGACCCGCTGAAGATGGTCGACACCGGCTTCTTCGTCCCGGAAGGCCAGCGCGACCGCTTCACCGCCTGCTACGCCCTGACGCCGTCGGGCCGGGTGGTGCTGCAGGATGATCCGGCCAAGAGCCACTTCCTCAAGGACCCGTCGGTGAAGTCCGGCGGCGGGGGCCTGGTCTCGACCGCCGACGACTACATGCGCTTCTGCCGCATGCTGCTGAACGGCGGCGAGCTGGACGGCGCGCGACTGCTCAGTCCCAAGACCATCAAGCTGATGACCATGAACCACCTGCCCGGCGGCCAGGAGCTGGTCCAGGCGTCCAAGTCGCTGTTCAGCGAGGCGGTGTTCGAGGGGCTGGGCTTCGGCCTCGGCTTCGCCATGACCATCGACCAGGCCCGGACCAAGAACCTGGGCTCGCATGGCGAATACTTCTGGGGCGGCATGGCCTCGACGGCGTTCTGGATCGATCCGGTCGAGGACCTGGCGGTGGTGTTCATGACCCAGCTGATGCCCTCGACCTCGTATCCGATCCGTCGGGAGCTGCGGACCCTGGTCTATTCGTCGTTCACCGAGAGCGCCGGCTAGACGAGGCTCCCGGCCTGCACTAGGTCGGCAGGCATGGGCGACGAGCGGTATCATCAGCAGCTCCGTGAGGAGAAGCGCCTGGCGGTGGTCGACGCCGCCATGGCGCTGTTCCTCGACCAGGGCTACGAGCGCACTTCGCTGGCCCAGATCGCCAAGCGGGCGGCGGTGTCGACCGCGACCCTGTTCAAGCGCTACCCGACCAAGGCCGCCCTGCTCGAAGCGATCGTCGAGCGCTTCTGGGCGCACGAGACGGCCGGGGCGGCGGTGACGGGGCAGGGGACGCCGCGCGCCATGCTGCGGGCCTTCGGACTGGACTACGGCCGCCGCATGCGCCGGCCCGAGATCCAGGCCCTGTACCGCCTGATCATCGCCGAGACCCCGCGCTTCCCGGACCTGGGCCGCCTGCTGTTCGACAAGGGCAAGGGCGCGTTCCTGGCCGACTTCAAGGCTTACCTCGCTTCCGCCGATGCGGCGGGGGAGCTGTCGGTCGACGACGCCGAGACGGCGGCCTTGCAGTTCCTGGGACTGGTCTCTGCGCGGGGCTTCTGGCCCGAGCTGCTGGGGCCGGGCTGCGGGGGGGATGAGGCGGCGTTGGAAGCCATTGTCGACGACGCGGTGGCGATGATGCTGGCGCGGTATGCTGTGAAGGCCTAGCGCCCCCTCCGTCACGATGCGTATTCGCATCGCGCCACCTCCCCCGTTGCACGGGTGAGGAGGTTTCTCCTCCCCTGCGAAGCGGGGGAGGTGGCCCGGAGGGCCGGAGGGGGCGCTCTTCAGCCCTACGCGTTCAGCAGCCTTCCCCCGTCCACCACGATCTCCGCGCCGACCGTCCAGGCCGACTCGTCCGAGGCCAGGTAGGTCACCGCCTGGGCCACCTCGTCCGCCGTTCCATAACGCCCCGCCGGGATCGTCGCGGTGATGTCGCTGGTCGCCTGCTCGCGATAGGCTTCCGGGATGCCCAGCTTGTCGAGCAGCGGGGTGTCGATCGGCCCGCAGCTGATGGCGTTGAAGCGCACGCCGGCCGGCAGCAACTCGCTGGACATGGTCTTGCTGAACGACAGCATCGCCGCCTTGGTCGCGGCGTAGACGCTGGCATTCGGCGTGCCGTTGTGGGCGAAGGCCGAGGCGTTGAGGATCACCGAGGCCGGGTTGGCCAGCACCGGGATCAGCGCCTGGACCAGGAAGAACGGGCCTTTGACGTTGATCGCGAACTGGCGGTCGAACTGCTCTTCGGTGAAGGCGGCGATCGGCTGCCACTGCGAGACGCCGGCGTTGATGAAGGCCACGTCCAGTTGGCCGAAGCGCTCTTGGACCGCTTTCGCCAGGTCGCGCTGCTGGGCGACGTCGGCGCTGTCGGCGCGGATCACGGCGACGTCGGGGCCAAGCTCGGCCTGGGCCTTGGCGATCGTGTCGGGATTGACGCCGGTGACGATCACCCGGGCGCCTTCGGCGACGAACCTCTTGGCGGTGGCCAGGCCGATGCCGGTGGTGCCGCCGGTGATCAGGGCGCGCTTGCCATGGAGTCGAGACATGTCAGTTCCTTGCTGTAAGCCGCCCTGCGGGGAGAGGAGTTGAGCGACTTGCTGCTAGCTGGTGCGCTGCCCCTCAAGAGTCAAGCTAAGCGACTTATATCTCTTCTCCGATACGAGGAACGGCCAAAGAAAACGGCGCGGGAGGCGGCTCCCGCGCCGAGTTGCGCTTTACCAAAGTCCGACGCATTGCGAGCAATACGTCACGCTCGCGGATTCCACCGACTTCGAAACGTCAGGACGCGTGCAAGGCGCGTCCAAAGCCCATGACTTCTCGCGAACGCCCTCCCCAGCGCGGATCATTCTCTCTGGAATTGTAGGTAAATGCGGCGCCGAGCAGCCCCTCGACGCCGCATCCACCCCCACGGATGATCTCGGCTGAAACCGTGATTTCGAATTTGTAGTATGCAGCGAAATCCGTCAACGGGCCGTGCTCGATCCATAGGCGCCGTCACGGAGGTCTGGACATCTTGGCCTGGGCGCAGCAGGCTGCTTCAAACAACCGTTCAAACTACAAAAACAGGGGTGGAAGCCGCATGGCCGCGATCAACGCCGTCACCGATCTTACCGTCGAAGGCGACATCGGCGTCGTCACGCTGAACTCGCCGCCGGTCAACGCGCTGTCGGCCGCCGTCCGCGAAGGCCTGAAGGGCGCGTTCGACGCGGCCATCGCCGATCCGGCCGTGCAGGCCATCGTGCTGATCTGCGAGGGCAAGACCTTCATCGCCGGCGCCGACATCACCGAGTTCGGCAAGGCCATGACCGGCCCGTCGTTGCAGGACGTGCAGAACGTCATCGAGAATTCGCCCAAGCCCGTGATCGCGGCGATCCACGGCACGGTGCTGGGCGGCGGCCTGGAAGTGGCGCTGGTCGCGCACTACCGCGTCGCCGTGCCGTCCGCTAAAGCCGGCTTGCCGGAAGTGAACATCGGCCTGCTGCCCGGCGCCGGCGGCACCCAGCGCCTGCCGCGCATCGTCGGCGTTGAGAAGGCGCTGGAGATGGTCACCAGCGGCCAGCACGTGCCGGCCAAGGCGGCGCTGGCCATGGGCCTGTTCGACTCGCTGGTCGAGGAAGGCGCGCTGCGTGACGGGGCCATCGCCTTCGCCCGCGTGGTGCTGGCCGAGGACCGGCCGCTGAACAAGGTCCGTGAGCTGAACGACAAGGTCGAGGCCGCGCGCGGCAAGCCCGAGATCTTCGCCGACTTCCGCAAGGCCAACGCCAAGAAGTTCCGCGGCTTCATGGCCCCGGAGAACAACATCAAGTGCATCGAGGCGGCGGTGAACCTGCCCTTCGAGGAGGGGCTGAAGGAAGAGCGCCGGCTGTTCATGGAGCTGATGACCGGCAGCCAGTCGGCCGCCCAGCGCTATGTGTTCTTCGCCGAACGCCAGGCCGCCAAGATCCCGGACGTGCCGGACGAAACCCCGCTGATCCCGGTCAAGAAGGTCGGCGTCATCGGCGCCGGCACCATGGGCGGCGGGATCTCGATGAACTTCCTCAACGCCGGCATCCCGGTGACGATCATCGAGGCCAAACAGGAGAACCTGGAGCGCGGCGTCGGCATCATCCGCAAGAACTACGAGAACACCGCCAAGAAAGGCCGCCTGACCCAGGACGACGTCGAAAAGCGCATGGGCCTGCTCACGCCGTCGATGAACCTGGAAGACCTGGCCGACTGCGACCTGATCATCGAGGCCGTGTTCGAGCTGATGGAGATCAAGAAGGAGGTCTTCGGCAAGCTGGACAAGATCGCCAAGCCCGGCGCGATCCTGGCCTCGAACACCTCGTATCTCGACATCGACGTCATCGCCGCCTCGACCTCGCGGCCCGAGAGCGTGATCGGTCTGCACTTCTTCTCGCCGGCCAATGTCATGCGCCTGCTGGAGATCGTGCGCGGCGAGAAGACCGACAAGTCGGTGATCGCCACCTCGATGCAGATCGGCAAGAAGATCGGCAAGGTCGCGGTGCTGGTCGGCAACTGCCATGGCTTCGTCGGCAACCGCATGCTGGCCCAGCGCCAGCGCGAGGCCCAGAAGCTGATCCTGGAAGGCGCCATGCCCTGGGACGTCGACCGGGTGCTGTACGATTTCGGCCTGCCGATGGGCCCGTTCGCGATGAGCGACTTGGCCGGCCTCGACATCGGCTGGGACCCGGCCAAGACCTCGTCCTCGACCGTCCGTGAAGTCCTCTGCGAGATGGACCGTCGCGGCCAGAAGAACGGCAAGGGCTTCTACGACTACGACGAGAACCGCAACGCCAAGCCGTCGGCCGAGGTGGAGCAGGTGATCCGCGACTTCGCCGAGAAGCGCCAGATCCAGCGCCGCGAGATCACCGACCAGGAGATCCTGGAGCGCTGCCTCTATCCGATGGTCAACGAGGGCGCGAAGATCCTGGAAGAGGGCAAGGCCATCCGGGCGTCGGACATCGATATCGTCTGGATCAACGGCTACGGCTGGCCGGTCTATCGCGGCGGCCCGATGTTCTGGGGCGAGCTGGTCGGGCTGGATAAGATTCTGGCCAAGATGCAGGAGTTCCAGGCGGCGTATGGCGACGACTTCAAGCCGTCGGCTCTGCTGGAGCGGCTGGTGGCCGAGGGCAAGGGGTTCAAGGACGCCTGATCTCCGTCCCATAATCTTGTCATCCCGGAAACGCCGTAGGCGTTGTCCGGGACCCAGGGGGTGAAGGAACGCGGTGCGCGCCGCCCCTGGGTCCCGGACAAGCGCTCCGCGCTTTCCGGGATGACACGTGTTTTTGCGTTGTAGGAAGAACCCATGACCACCATCGCCGCCATGATCTCCGCCGACTACGGCGTGATGGGCGACATCCTCCGCGCCCGCGCCGAGGAGGCTCCCGACCATCCGGCCGTGATCATGGAGACCGGCGAGGCGGTGACCTACGCCCAGCTCGACGCCCTGACGGACCGCGTCGCCGCCGCCCTGCAGCGCGACGGCGCTCAGCCTGGCGAGGCGGTCGCCGTCTGCGCCCTGTCGTCGATCCCCTATGCCGCGCTGTTCCTCGGCGGCCTCCGCGCCGGCGTCGCCGTCGCTCCGATCGCGCCCAGCTCCACGCCCGAGTCCATCGCCGGCATGGTCGCCGACTGCGGCGCCAAGCTGTTCTTCCTCGACGCCGGCGTGGCCGAGGCGCAAACGCCCGCGCCGATCCCGGTCCGTCCCATCCGCTTCGACACCGACGCCTTCGACGCCTGGCTCGCCCCCGAGGGCGCCCAGCCGCAGCCGGTCGAGATCGGTCCCGAGCACCCGTTCAACATCATCTATTCCAGCGGCACGACCGGCACGCCCAAGGGCATCGTCCAGTCGCACGGCATGCGCTGGAAGCACGTCTTCCGGGGCGACGCGGTCGGTTACGGCCAGACGACGGTCTCCGTCCTCTCGACCCCGCTCTATTCCAACACCACCCTGGTCTGCTTCTTCCCCACCCTGGCCGGCGGCGGCACGGTCGTGCTGATGAAGAAGTTCGACGCCGGCAAGTACCTGGACCTCGCCCAGAAGCACCGCATGACCCACACCATGCTGGTGCCGGTGCAGTACCGCCGCCTGATGGAGCGGCCCGACTTCGACAGCTACGACCTGTCGTCCACGCACCTGAAGTTCTGCACCAGCGCCCCGTTTTCAGCCGAGCTGAAGGCCCAGGTGCTGCAGCGCTGGCCCGGCGGCCTGGTCGAGTATTTCGGCATGACCGAGGGCGGCGGCACCTGCATCCTCATGGCCCACGAGCATCCCGACAAGCTGCACACGGTCGGCCAGCCCGCGCCGGGCCACGACATCCGCCTGATCGACGAGGACGGCGTCCAGGTCGGCCCCGGCGTGGTCGGCGAGATCGTCGGCCGCTCGGCCGGCATGATGAATGGCTATCACGGCCGCCCGGACAAGACCGCCGAGGCCACCTGGACCTCGCCCGAGGGCTGGAGCTTCATCCGCACGGGCGATGTCGGCCGCTTCGACGAAGAAGGGTTCCTGACCCTGATGGATCGCAAGAAGGACATGATCATCAGCGGCGGCTTCAACATCTATCCGTCCGACCTCGAAGCGGTGCTGGTCCAGCATCCGGCGGTGGTCGAGGCGGCGGTGGTCGGCGTGCCGTCCGACGCCTGGGGCGAGACCCCGGTGGCCTTCGTGGCCGTGAAGGGCGCGGCCGACGCCGAGGCGATCAAGACCTTCGTCAACGGCCAGGTCGGCAAGACGCAAAGACTGGCCGATGTGCAGATCGTCGAGAGCCTGCCCCGCAGCCACATCGGCAAGGTGTTGAAGCGCGAGCTGCGGGATCAGTGGCAAAAAGAGCCTACCGCCTAGACTTTTTTGCCGCGACGGCGCGCCACATTAGGCCAAGTGGAATCGATGAATACGGTTGCTTAACCATATGGTGCGGCCATGGAGGTCGCCCGGTTCGTCGTGGAATGCGTCCGAAATGCTCCCGAAGCCCGCCGCTGCTCCGATCATCGCTTCCCAGGGGAAGACGTTCGTCCGCGCCTCTGGCGCGCCGATCGACTTCGACGCCGTGGCCGCTGCGCTCGGCGTCGCCGGACATAGCTCGGACCTCGACCAGCGCCTCGCGTCCCGCTTCGCCCGCCCCGTCGCCGTCCGCGCCTTCGCCGAGCGTGTCGAGGCCACCGCCGCCGCGCTGAAGGCCCTGGGTGTCCGTGAAGGCGGCGTCTGCGTCGTCTCCGCTCTTGCCGATCCCGAGACCCTGGCCGGCGTCGCCGCGGCCGGCCTCAAGGCCTGGCTGGTCGATGTCGATCCGTTCAGCGCCATGTTCGACACCGGCCACCTGCGCGCCCGCCTGCCCGAGGCGCCCGGTCCGCTGGAAGCCATCGTCCCCGCCGCCGCCCACGGCCGCGCCCCCGACATGCGCGCCTGGGCCGCCTTCCGCGCCGAGACCGGCCTGCCGATTCTGGTCGACGCGGCCAGCGCCTTCGACGTGGTGATGGAAGCGCCAGTCCCTGTTTTGGTGGGCCTCCCCGCTGGGTCGGGCGTGTTCGTCGCCTGCGAGGACGCCACCGCCATCAACGCCATCGAAGCCGCGCCCTTCGCCGGCGAAGACGGCCTCGCCGCCTGGCCGGGCCTGCGCCAGCGTCTGTGCGGCACCGCCCAGCAACTGCGCGTCCTGCTGCTGGACAGCGGCGTCGGCTTCCAGCCCGGCTGGGGCATGAGCTGGATCTCGCAGACCTGCGCCCTCAGCCTGCCCACCGACGACGCCGGCGCCGTGGCCTGGAAGCTCCAGGCGGCCGGCGTGCCGGCCAGCTGCTCGGTGCGCGATCGTTCGCTGGTCGCCGACGACACCCCGACCGCCGACCACCTGGCGGCCTCGACCGTGGTCATCACGCTGGACCCGAACCTCGACATCGAGAGCCTGGACCGCCTGTGCGACGCCCTGCGCGACGCGGTGGCCTAGAGCCGGCCGCCGACTTGGCCTAATCATCGGCGCGTATCACACGCCGAAGGTAGCGATGGCCGACCCGTCCCAAGAACCGCTGTCCCTGGATTGGGGCTTCACCCTGCCCGACGAGGTCTGGGCGCTGCCCGAGGCCGACCAGGACGAGCAGGTCCGTTACAGCGACGACCTGTGCCAATGGGGCGACCGCTTCTTCATCCGCTGCATCCTGCCGGTGCCCCTGAAGGGCACGGACGACTACTTCGGCTGGGGCGCGTGGGCCGAGGTGGAGGCCGAGGTCTTCGAGCGCTATCTCGACCTCTACGACGCCGACGGCCGCGAAGAGCCGCCGCATCCGGCGAAGCTCGCCAACAAGCTTGCGCCCTATCCCGGAAGTACGCTGGGCACCCGCCTGCTGATCCAGTTCCAGGACCCGGACGAACGCCCGACCCTGACCCTGTCGGAAAGCGACAAGAGCCGCCTGGCGCAAGAGCAACGCGGCGGCATCGACGCCGCCCGGCATCGCGAAATCCTGGAAGTCTGCGAGGTCTAGAGGCGGCGTTTGACTCTTAACTCTACATATGTAGAGTTAATCCATGGAACGGAAACGCAAGCCCTCTCAGCAGGCGAAGACCCTTCTCGCGGCGCTTCTCACCGAGCCCGCCGCGTGGCGGCACGGCTATGACCTGTCGCGCGAGACGGGGCTGGCCTCGGGCACCCTCTATCCGCTGTTGGCGCGCCTGCAGTCGACGGGCCTGCTGGAGGCCGAGTGGCGCGACGCCGCCGAGCCGGGGCGTCCGTCGCGGCATGTCTATCGCCTGACCGCCGAGGGCAAGGCGGCCGCCCGCGAGGCGGCGCGCGAAGCGCCGGCGACCCCATCCCTGAAAGGAGCCCTGGCATGAGCTGGACGTAACGCCTGGCAGATCTGACGGTCAGGATCGCCCCTGAGTGGCGCCGCGACTGGGCGCGGGCGATCAAGGCCGAGCTGGAGCATCTGCCCGCCGCACAGCGTCCGAGCTTCGCGCTCGGCGGCGTGCTGGCTGCGATCGGCTGGCGCGCGAGCGATCCACGCTCCGTGGCGGTCGTCGCCCAGTGGGGACTGGCGGCTGGCGCGCTGTTGTGGGCCGGACTGCTGGCGCACCTGGCCTGGAGGCTGGCCGGCGCGGACGCAGGGCTAGCCGCGGTGTTCGCGGGTCTCGGCCTGATCGCCGGCGCGGGCGCTGTGTTGACGGCGCGCCTGGGTCTGGACGTCGTCATCCGCCCGGGCGGCGCCTGCCTCGTCGTGGCGGCCGGCTACGCGGCCTTCGCCCCGATGCTGACGCCGGACTTCGGTTCGCTGCGCTACTGCCGCGCCGTGTCGATCGAGATCGCGGGCCTTTTGGCCCTGGCGATTGGCATCGCGATGGTGGTCCAGGCCTACGGCCGGCGCGAGACCGCTAGAGCCAGCCCGTCTTCTTGAACCGCCGGTACAGCAGCCCGCACACCACCACGATCACGCCCAGCACGCCGTAGTAGCCGTACTGCCACTTCAGCTCGGGCATGTGCTCGAAGTTCATGCCGTAGATGCCGGCCACGGCCGTGGGCACGGCCAGGATGGCGGCCCAGGCGGCCAGCTGCCGGGTGATGACGCCCTGGCGCTGCTGTTCCAGCAGGCTGCTGATCTCGAACACGAAGGTCAGCACCTCGCGCAGGCTGTCGACCAGGATCTCGGTGCGCTGGATGTGGTCGCGGACGTCGCGGAAATACGGCCGCACCTCGCTGTCGATGCAGGGCAGCTCGTGGTGCTCCAGAGCGCTGACCACCTGGGTCATGGGGCCCAGCAGCTTCTTGAACTTCATCAGCGCCCGGCGAAGGGTGAAGATGCGGGCGATCTCGGCGCGGGTCAGGAAGGAGTCCAGGGCCCGGCGCTCGAAGGCGATCAGGTCTTCCTCGATCTGGTCGACGATCGGCATGTAGCCGTCGACGATGAAGTCCAGCACCGCGTGCAGCACATAGTCAACGCCGTGGCTCAGCAAGGCCGGGGCAGCCTCCAGCTGGGCGCGCAGCTCGGTGTGGGCGCGGGCCGAGCCGTGGCGGACGGTGATCAGGTGGCGGCGGCCGACGAAGAAGTCGGTCTCGCCATATTCGATGCGGTCGTTGTCCAGGTGCGCGGTCTTGGCCACGACGAACAGCTGGTCGCCGTAGACGTCGACCTTGGGCGTCTGGCGGGCGTTGAGCGCATCCTCGATCGCCAGCGGGTGCAGGTGGAAGGCCTGCTGCAATACCCGCAGCTCGGCCTCGTCGGGCTCGACCAGGCCGATCCAGACGAACTCGCCCTCGCGCGCGACCAGGCTGTCCGGATCGTCCAGGCTGAGCGGACGGACGGCCTGGCCGGCGATATAGGCGCTGGCGGCGACGACGCTCACAGGGCTAGTGGGCCGCCGCGTAGGCTTCGACCTGCGCCACCCGCTCGGCCTTTTCGGCCTCGGTCAGGAACGAGCCGGTGAAGCTGTTCTTGGCCAGGGTGACGATCTCGTCGCGGGTCAGGCCCACGGCGCCGGCGGTGGCCATGTAGTTCTCCAGCAGGTAGCCGCCGAAATAGGCCGGGTCGTCGGAGTTCACGGTCGCCTTCAGGCCCAGGTGCAGCATCTTCTTCAGCGGATGGACGTCCAGGCTGGGCACGCCGCACAGCTTCAGGTTCGACAGCGGGCAGACCGTCAGGGTGGTTCCGTCGGCGATCAGGCGCTGGGTCAGGGCCTCGTCTTCCAAGGCGCGGTTGCCGTGGTCGATGCGATCGACCTTCACCAGGTCGATGGCTTCCCAGACATATTCGGGCGGGCCCTCCTCGCCGGCGTGGGCCACGATCTTGAGGCCGAGGTCACGCGAGGCCTGGAACACGCGGGCGAACTTGGCGGGCGGGTGGCCGACCTCCGAGCTGTCGAGGCCGACGCCGGCGATCTTGTCCAGCCAGGGTTTGGCCAGTTCGAGCGTCTCGAAGGCGGCCTCTTCCGACAGGTGGCGCAGGAAGCACAGGATCAGCTTGGAGGTGACGCCCAGCGTCTTCTCGGCCTCGTCCATGCCGGCCAGCAGGCCTTCCATGACGACGCCGAACGCGATGCCGCGATCGGTGTGGGTCTGCGGGTCGAAGAAGATCTCGGCGTGGGTGCCGCCGTCTGCCGCCAGGCGCTTGAAATAGGCCAGGGCCAGGTCCTTGAAGTCCTCGGCGGTCTGGAGGACGCCCGCGCCCTGGTAATAGATGTCCAGGAAGTCCTGCAGGTTCGAGAAGTCGTAGGCCGCGCGGATCTCCTCCACCGAGGCGAAGGGCAGGGTGATCCCGTTGCGCTGGGCCAGCTCGAACATCAGCTCGGGCTCGAGGCTGCCCTCGATGTGCATGTGCAGCTCGGCCTTGGGCAGGCCCCTGACAAACTGGGTGAAGGCGAAGTCGATGGAGGCGGTGTCGGTCATGGAGGCTGTTATGAGCCTCGGCCGACGAAGGTTTCAACCATCATCCCGCGCCTGAGGCGCGGGATGACAGCGAGCGCTGGATTAGTGCGCGGCGTCCTTGGCCTTTTCGCCGGCCTTCTTGGCTTCGTCGCCGGCCTTTTCGGCGGCCTTGCCGGCAGCAGCGGCGGCGTCGCCGGCGGCTTCCTTCGAAGCTTCGGTCGGCGCGGCGGCCGCGTCAGCCGTGGCGTTGGCGGCGTCGGTGGCGGCTTGCGAGGCGGCGGCGGCCGAATTGGCGGCGGCGGCGCTTTCGGTGGTCGCTTCCTGGGCCTTCTCGGCCTTGTTTTCACAGGCCATGACCGTCAGGCCCAGAGCGGCCACGGCCGCGATCGTCACGATACGCATGAGCGTCTTCTCCCAAGTCCGGCCTTGGCGCCGGGTTAGGAGATAATCCGAATGCGCCCGATCGGTTGCGCTTGCCTACATCGGCTGCGGCGCTTTGGGCGGAGCTTCCGGCAGGGGGATGAATTCGTCGTGGTCCAGGTCGGGCAGCTTCATGCGGCCGGCCTTCCAGTCGGCCTTGGCCTGCTCCAGGCGGTCCTTGGACGAGGAGACGAAGTTCCATTCCATGAAGCGCGGGCCGATCGGTTCGCCGCCCAGCAGCATGACGGTCGAGCGCTCCAGGGCCTTGAAGACCACGGTGTCGCCCGGCGCGAAGACGGCCATCTGCAGGGCCGAGATTTCGTGGCCATCGACCTCGACCCGGCCGTCGGCGACATAGGCCGCGCGCTCGGAATATTCGGCCGGCAAGGACGCGACCGTGCCCGGCTCCAGCTCCCAGTGGACATAGAACAGCGGCGAGAACACCGGTACGCTGGCCTTGGCGCCGAACGCCTCGCCGGCGATCAGCCGCGCCTTCAGCCCGCCGCTCTCGTAGGACGGCAGCTCGGCCGGGCCTTCGTGGTGGCTGAAGCTGGGATCGACCTCTTCATATTCCTTGGGCAGGGCGATCCAGGCCTGCATGCCGTCCATGCGGCCGCCCTGGCGACGCAGGGTCTCGAAGCGTTCGGAGTGGGTGATGCCCGAGCCGGCGGTCATCCAGTTGACCTCGCCCGGCTTGATCACGGCCAGCGAGCCGACGCTGTCGCGATGGGTGATCTCGCCCTGGAACAGGTACGACAGGGTCGACAGGCCGATATGCGGGTGCGGGCGGACGTCGGCGCTCTTGGGGAAGCCCGGCGCGAACTCGGCCGGCCCCATGTGGTCCAGGAAGGTGAACGGGCCGACCATCCGCTTGGCGTGGAAGGGCAGCACGCGGCCGACCTCGAAGTTTCCGATGTCGTGGCGGCGGGCTTCGATGACGAGGTCGATCATGGGGCGGCTCCGGGAAGGAATGAGCGGAGCTTAGCTGGGACTAAGCCGCCGCGTCTTGTGCAAAGCCGGCAATGCAAGGTTCGCGTTTTTGAACCCTACAGCGTATCGGTCGCCTTCTTCAGGGGCAGCAGGGCGACCAGGCTGATCGCGCCGGCGCCGGCCAGATACAGGCCGACCAGCTTCAGCCCACCGTGGGTGGCCAGGGCCTGGGCGATGGCCGGGGTCATGCCGCCGCCGATGACGCCGCCGACATTGAAGGCGATCGAGGCGCCGGTGTAGCGCACCCGGGCCGGGAACAGGCTGGGCAGCCAGGCGCCCAGCGGGCCGTAGACCAGGCCCATGACCACCAGGGCCGCCGACAGGAACGCGCCGATCAGCCACAGCGAGCCGGCGCCCATCATCGGGGCCAGGGCCGCGCCGGCGACGATGGTCAGCACCGAGCCGGTCATCAGCACCCGGCGGGGGCTGGTGGCGTCCGACCAGTAGCCGGCCCAGACGATGCCGGCGGCCATGAACAGGATGGCGAAGAGCAGCACGCCCAGGAACACCTGCCGCCCATAGCCCAGGGTCGTGACGCCATAGCCCAGCGAGAAGGCGGTGGTCAGGTAGAAGAGCGCGAAACAGGCGACCACGGCGAAGGTGCCGCCGATGACTTCACGGGCATGGGTGCGGAAGAGCTCGGCGACGGGCACGTGGGCCGGCGGGGCCGCGTGGGCGGCGGCCTGGAAGGCGGCGGTCTCGGTCAGCTTCAGGCGGATCCACAGGCCCACGCCCACCAGCGCGGCACTGCCCAGGAACGGCAGGCGCCAGCCCCAGGCCTGGAACTGTTCGGGGCTCAGGATCGCGCCGAGGATCAGGAACAAACCATTGGCGGCGATGAAGCCGACGGGCGCCCCCAGCTGTGGGAACATGCCGAAGCGCGCGCGCCAGCCGGGCGGGGCGTTCTCGACCGCCAGCAGCGCCGCCCCGCCCCACTCGCCGCCCAGGCCGAAGCCTTGGCCGAAACGCAGCAGGCACAGCAGGAACGGCGCGATCCAGCCGGCCATGGCGTAGGTCGGCAGGAACGCCACGGCCAAGGTCGAGCCGCCCATGATCAAGAGCGAGGCGACGAGCGTGGACTTGCGGCCGATGCGGTCGCCGAAGTGGCCGAACACCAGCGAGCCCAGCGGCCGGGCGATGAAGGCGACGCTGAGGCTGGCATAGGAGGCCAGCAGCTGCGCGGCCGGCGAGCTGGACGGGAAGAACAGCGGCCCGAACACCAGCGAGGCGGCGGTGGCGTAGATATAGAAGTCGTAGAACTCCACCGCCGTACCGATCAGGCTGGCGGCCAGCACGCGTCGCGTCGACGCGCCGTTAGCGCTCGATCCGGCCATGAAGGCCTCCTCTCGATGTCGGGTGTTTGGAGCGCGGCCCCCCGACCGCGCTCCGGAATTTTAGATCAGCTCAGCGGGCTGACGTACGGGCTGACTAGACCCAGCGGCACGGCCGTCGAGTTCTTGACGCCGCGGATGACGATGCGGCTCTCGATGTTGGACACCAGGCCCAGCGACAGCAGCTTCTCGCGCAGGAATTCGTCGAAGGCGTGCATGTCGCGGGTGACGATGCGCATCTCGTAGTCGGCGGCGCCGGTGACGGTGGCGCACTGCACGACCTCGGCCCACTTGCCGACCGCCTGTTCGAACGTGTCCAGATTATCCTTGGTCGGAAGGGACAGCTTGACGGTGCAATAGACTTCGAAGCCCAGGCCCAGCTTTTCGCGGTCCAGGATGGTCACGCGGCGCTGGATGACGCCGGCGTCTTCAAGGCGCTTGATCCGGCGCCAGCACGGGCTGGACGAGAGGCCGACACGCTCGGCGATCTCGGCGACAGACAGTCCGGCGTCGTGTTGGATGAGATCGAGGATCTTGGCATCCACGGCGTCGAGTTGTTCGGACAAGAAATTCCTCCCCCAAGTGGGCGTTGACGCTCCAATTTTGCGCAAAGAGGGCCTGAGTCGGGCACGCCTTGGGCAAACAATTTCCGCGCTTCTATAAGATATTGCGTAACGGGCGGGAAGACCCAGGAGGAAAATTTTTGCCATGCGGCACTCGGAAGTCACTCTAGACGACAAATATGTGCTCGAAGATGGCCGCGCCTTCATCACTGGCGTGCAAGCTCTCCTCCGGGTTTTGCTGGATCGTAAGCGTCTCGATCGCCTCGCTGGGCTGAACACCGGCGGCTATCTGTCGGGCTATCGCGGCTCGCCGCTGGGCGGGCTGGACCAGCAGGCCGCGCGCATCAAGAAACTGCTGACCGCGCACGATGTGGTCTTCCAGGAAGGCCTCAACGAGGACCTCGCCGCCACCGCCGTGTGGGGCAGCCAGCAGGCAAATCTGTTCCCCGGCGCGCTTTATGATGGCGTGTTCGGCATGTGGT
>Ga0164241_10000983_pt1 | contig 40363 bp, 39 predicted proteins | sample OricomyardsoilBY_FD_108780 | JGI IMG/M metagenome (GOLD analysis project Ga0164241, IMG submission 108780) | Backyard soil microbial communities from Emeryville, California, USA - Original compost - Back yard soil (BY) | ecosystem: Environmental > Terrestrial > Soil > Unclassified | place: USA... | reverse complement strand
GGCGATGATGACGGAGAGAAGGATGAGTTTTTTCAAGAAAAGCCGGGTTCTATTGAGGCTGCAGCGCGTCGGCAGAATAGAGCCGGCACCCGCAGCAGGCAAGCCGGCCGCCCCGCGCGCGGGTGACTTTGTATCGATCTCTCGGGCAGAACGGCTATGGTCCGGCCGCCATGAGCTCGACTGGTGCGCAGAAGGCCAAGCGTGCGCCCTTCGTCATTCCGTCTCTCGACGGCGTCCGCGCCGTGTCGTTCATGCTCGTGTTTCTCGCTCACGCTGGGTTCCCGTACATTCCTGGGGGCTTCGGGGTTACCGTTTTCTTTTTTTTGAGCGGCTACTTGATCACCACGCTGCTGCGCAAAGAAGCAGAAGAGTCGGGGACCATCAGCTTCAAGCTGTTCTACTTGCGACGCGTGCTGCGCATCTTGCCGCCGTTCTACGCGGTGCTGGTGCTGGCCTTCGCGCTCACCCGCGTGGGCCTGCTACCCCGGGAGATTTCCTGGGCCGCCCTGACGGCCCAGGTGCTGCACTACTCCAACTACTGGGTAGTGAGCCACGGCTGGGGCGGGCTGATCGCCGGCACCGGTGTGTACTGGTCGCTAGCGGTCGAGGAGCATTTTTACCTGTTGTTCCCGGCTCTTTACGCGCTGTTCATCAAGCTGGGCGTCGCGCCACGCGGCCAACGCTCGGTGCTATTCGGTCTGTGCGCGGTGGTGATGGCCTGGCGCTGCTACCTGGTGTTCGGGCAGGGCATCATCAGCGATCGTACGTACATCGCGAGCGACACGCGCTTCGATTCCATGCTGTTCGGCTGCGCGCTGGCGGTTTGCGGTAATCCAGCCCTCGATGTCGCCAAGACCGAGCGCCCGAGCACCGCGGAGTGGCTGGCGTTACTCGGAGGCGTGGGGCTACTGCTGGTGAGCTTTCTGTACCGCGACCCCGCCTTTCGCGAGAGCGTGCGCTACAGCCTGCAGGGGGTTGGCCTGTACCCGCTGTTCTTCGTGGCCGTTCGGCACCCGAACCTGCTGTTGACCCGCTTCCTCAACCTGCGGCCGGTGCGCTTCGTCGGCACCTTGTCCTTCTCGCTCTACCTGGTGCACCAGGTCATGATCTATTGCATCGAGCTGCCGTACGGGGCGGGGGTCTGGCAGTCCGTGCTAGCGCTCAGCCTGTCGTTGGTGTTGTCCACGGCGGTGTGGAAGCTGATTGAAAAGCCCTGCGCCAAGCTGCGCAGCCGGCTCAGCGTGACCGCACATCAGCCCAGCGCGCAGCCCGCCCAATAGCTACCTGGCCTTAGGCGCCCGCGTCAGTTCTTCGTCAGATCTCGAAGAGAGTACGATGGTGTGACCGTCGTTTTCCAATAGTATGGCGGGCATGGAGACGACGGAGGCTGGCGGTAGCACGGGCGGAATCGAGGTGCCTGGGCGCCGTTTTGCCCCACTCGCTTGGTTCGGGAACCTGGATCGCCATGCGCTCAAGCAAGCGGCTGGCTGGGCGTGGCGTTGGCGCGTGGTGCTGCTGATGAACCTGTATTTGATCTCGCCCGTGCTGCTGCACGAGCTGCGGCTGCGAGACAAGACGCTGATCTTCACGCTATCTGCGTCGCTGCTCTGGCTGGGGGTGGTGCAGCTGCTGGCGCGCCGCATCTGGATCGTGCACGCCTTGCTGGCGCCGCTGTACCTGGCGGTGGGCGTCGACCTCTACGTCATCAGCAACTATCAGACGCGGCTCGCGTCCAGCATGTTGCTCACGATCGTGGAGAACATGGGCGACGCCCGCGACTTCATGGAAGGCGACTTCGTGCGCACGGTAGGCAGCCTGGTGCTGATGTTCGGCACCTACGGCTTCTGCTTGTGGAAGATCCGCAAGCTACGGGTGACGTTGCCTCGCTGGCTGGCCGTCGGACCCTTGGCGGGCTTGTTCGTGGTGTACGGCGGCGTCGCCAAGTACATGGGCTCCTGGAACCTGACGTTGCTCAACGATCGTAACAGCCCGTTCGGCGTGTTCTCGCAGGCCTACCTCACCGTCAGCCTCCACCAAGAAGAGCTGGCGGCGCGCGAGCTGGCCAAATCATTTCGCTTCGGAGCCACGCGCGAGGCGCCGCCCCCCGAGCCGGAGACCTACGTGCTCGTGGTGGGCGAGAGCGCGCGGCGGCACAACTTCAGCCTGTACGGCTACGAGCGGGAGACCAATCCGCGGTTGTCGAAGCTCCAAAATCTGCTCGTGTTCAAGGACGTGATCACGCAGGTGGCGCAGACTCAGTACTCGGTGCCGCTCATCATCACGCGCGGCTCGCTGCTCGACGGGGCCCGCACGGCCCGCGAAACCTCGATTGTCTCCGCCTTTCGAGAGGTAGGGTTTCATACCTTCTGGCTCTCTACGCAACAGCGCGAGACGGCCATGGCCGCTATCAGCCGGTACACCATAGAGGCCGACGTGGTGCGCTTCTTCGAGCGGCAACACGATGGCGCCTTGTCCGACTCGCTGAAGGCGCTGCTGCAGCAGCCGAGCGACACGTCTTCGAAGCGCTTCTTCTTGCTGCATACGCTCGGTAGCCACTTCAATTTGACCAGCCGTTATCCGCGCAGCTTCGCCAAATTTCCGGACGGTGAGGATTCGGGCGTGCTGCACGGCACGAGCGCTAGCGTGGGCTACCGCGAGCTGATTGGCGCCTACGACAACACCATCGTCTACACCGACCACGTGCTGGGCGAGATCGTCGACGCGCTGCAGAAGCGCCCCGGCATCAAGGCCATGCTGTACGTGCCCGACCACGGTGACAATTTGCGCGACGACGACCGCGGTTACTTCGGCCACGCGCACAGCAACGAGTACGATTTGCCGATTCCGCTGCTGTTCTGGTACTCGGACGAGTTTGCTCAGCGCTACCCCGACAAAATCGAGGTGGCCAAGAAGAACGTCGACCGCCCCCTGAATACCCGCACGGTCTTCTACAGCTTGGCGCAAATGGCCGGCATCTCGCTGCAAGACCCCGAGTTGCCCAGGTTGAGCATCTTCAGCCCCGAGCTGACGAACATCAAGCGCATGGTCGCCAAGCAACCGCAGCCCATCGACTACGACGAGTGGGCCGCGCGCACGGGCACCAAGGTGCCGCGCGTGGTTCCGCCCAAGTAGTCGCGTTCAGCGCGCCACGCTCAGGTCGAGCACGGTGATGGAGTAAGGCTCGAGCGTGACGCCTACGCCGTTCGGCCCGAGCGCGGTGGGCACGGCCTCGAGCTGCGGCGAGCCCTCGTGGTAGCCGAAGCCTCGCCGTGACATCACACGGCCGCAGCCCTTCAGCTGAACGTCGGCGATCTGCCTGGCCGTGGCTTGCCGATTGATCAAGACCAGCACCAGGCGATCTCCAGCGCCGCTTCGCGACGCGAACAGTGAAACTTGCGGCAATTCGAGCACCGGCAGCGAGACCTTTTGGAAGCGCGCCCCCTGCCCGTCGAAGTTCCGGAAGGCGCGGAACGCCCAGTACGTGGGCGTGCCTTGCTTCAAGCCGCCCCAGTGGAAGGCGGCGTCGAGGCCCTGTTGGCCGAAGCGCCCGAGCGCCTCGGCGGTGGCGAGCCCGCCGCTGATGTGCGCCTCCGCGCCGAAGCTCCATTCTCCGAGGGAGAGCTTGCGTCCCGGGTAGTTGTCGCGCACCCAAGCCTTCATTCGCGGAATGAGCTGTACCTTGTCTTTGACCCAAGACTCGTCCAGGTACTCCGGATCCCAAAGCGCGCGGGTGGAGCGCAGGCGAAGCTCGGCGCTCGCCGGGTCCGTCTTGCCGCTCCCGCCTTCGTAGATGCCTTCGGCGGCAGGGTAAAAGTGCAGGTCAAAGACGTCGAGCAAGCGTTTGCCGCTGGCCTTCTCGTGCTGGGCGAGCTTTTTCAGGTACCAGGCCACTAGCGGCGTGTCGTCGTGAGCCCGCCTGTCGGGCCGGAGCTGAACGCCCGCTTCGCGATCCACGGCCGAGAGCTCGTAGCCCGTCCAGCCCCACTCGGCCGGGCCCGCGATGAGCGCGTTCGGATCGGCTTCACGAATGGCGGTCGCGTACTCGACGGTGCGTTCCAGTAGCTCGTCGTAGCCGAGCGGCTTCGGTCGCACGTCGCGGTGCGTGGTGTTCCAGAGCGAGGGCTCGTTGTCCAAAATGTACATGTGCACGGCGCGCGCGCCCTCGCGCTGGTCGTCGGCCACGACGCGCTCTATCCATTTTCGGATCAGCTCGGGAGGCGCGGGCACGCTCGTCTCGCCCGGCTCCCCGGGAGCGATGGGGCTGCCATCGGGGCTCACGCCGTCGCCGGCCTCTGGACGATAGGGGTCGTGCTTGCGCTGCGCGCCGAATTTCGCCCGCGGGAAGCCCACCGCTCGTCCATCTTTGGCGACCCAGCCCAGCAGGGGCACCACGACGGCGACGACGCGCCGGTCTTTGCGGGTCAGGCTCAGCCGCTCGAACATGCTCAGCTTTTGCGGGATGTTCTCGAAGAACCAGTCCGCCCCGACGTTCCACGCGGGTAGCTCCCAGTTGAACCGCGTGAGCGGATTGCCGCCCATGCGCATGGCGCTCTGGCCGCTGTCCCAATCGTCGGCGGCCGCCCCGTAGACCAGCTCGCTGATCTCGTGCGTCTTGCCGTCACAGAGCACCGCGAGCGCGCCGTCGGAGCTCCGCGACGCTTCTGGCGCGGTGAGCATCACCTTGTCGAGCGAGACCCAGCTCTCGTCTACGTGAGCGAACGTCCCTATCAGCACGCGATCGAAGGCCTGGCCGTCGGGGTTGAGCTCTTTCCAGTCGATCAAGACCTCTTGGAAGCCATCCTCCGCGTCGGCGACGTGACGCCTCTGCACCCGTATCAGCGGGAATGCGTCGTCGGGCTTGTCGGCACCGCGCAGCGACACGTGCAGAAATTCGCCGAACGCGCTCGGAGCGCGGTACCGAAAAGCCAGCCCACCGTACGGGCCGCGCAGGCCCTCATGGTGAAATACGATGCCGCCGAAATTCGAGAATTTTACGCGCGCCGGGCCACCGCCAAGCTCGTGCGGACCCCAACCCCAGTCGTCCCAGCCCCGCCCGAGCTGGCCGTCATACATGAGCTCCTGGGCGATGAGCGGCTGGCGGACACGTGGCCCTGCCGGTTGCCCGAGCCCGAACGGAGCCGTGAGCGCCACGCCGCGCCGGGCCAACGCGCGCACCACGAGCGCCGCCGCGAGCAGCAGCGAGCCGGCAACGGCCAGCGCGAGCCAGGCTCTGTTACTGCGAAGCATGCGAGGCACGCTGGCGCTAGCGGGTCATCGCTTCTGCCCACGCCTGGCGCAGCTCGGCCTGGCCATCGTCGTTGGGGTGAATGTCCCCGGTAGGAATCAGATCGGTGCGATCTTCGAACAACGCGTACAAGTCCGGTCCGCGGTAGATCTCCGGGTGAGCCTCGTACAACTCGTCGATGATAGCGTTGATCTCCTGCGCTTCTTTCTGGCGAGCGGCGTCGGGCGCCCATGGCATATGCGGCACGACTGGCGCCTTGCCGGCGGCAATGACGCGCTCGACCAGCTCTTTCATGTGGTAGTCGTTCGGGTGGTCGTTGGTGCCGTAGTTGAGCGTCACGAAGCGCCCGGGGAAATTGGCCATGGTGTCGTCGATGGCCAAGAGCGCGGTGTTGGTGTTGGTGCCGCCGATTGCCCCGGGAATGATGGCCGGATACCGGCTCTCCGCGAGCTCGTGGACCCGGGCCGGTAGGTCGCTGAACAGGTACGAGGTCGACATGAACGTGATGGAGTCGCCCATGAACAGCCACGAGTCGGTGGCGCCTTCGGGCGCGCTGTGGACGTCCAAGTCGAGCCCCACCGCTTGGGGGTTCGAGCTCTTGGTCACGTTCATGCGAATCCAGTTCGCTCCTTCGAGCTTTACCAGCCGTTGGCGCGTGTTGCGATCGTTACCGGTCACGGTCTCAATCACCTCCCAGCCGTCGCTGGGCGGCTCGCCGCCTCCGTCGGCCTTGTTCAGCTCCAGCGTGTAGTCGATGGGCAGGTGCTGGTCGGCGTTGGGTTTGTCGTTGATGAAGTCCAGGGTCGCGCCCGTGTACCAGGCGATCAGCACCTGCTCGCGCTGGGCGGCGGGCACTGAAGACAGGTCGTAGCTCAGCCACGCCGGGATGGCGGTGGAGCTCCAGCTGGACTTCGGATCCAGGTCTTGCGCCTTTTGTGGGGTGGAGTTGGCCGTGTTGCTGGACGCGAACGCGGGCACGTCTTTGCTGATGATGGGCATGGGCGAAGGGGTGGAGCCGGGCGGCGTCGAGGGAACGGGCGCGGTGCCCCCGGTGCTGCTCTGCTTGCCGGCCGAGCTGCTGCTGCCACTCTTGCTGCCGGCATCGCCCGACCCCCCGCTGCCGCCTTGGCTGCCGCCGCCGCTGCCACCTGGGCTGGCGTCGTCGGGGTTTTTGCCGTCGTCGCCACAACCGCCCAGGCCGAGCCCGAGCAGCAAGAACACGCCAGTGATGCTTCGCTTCATTTGAGTAACTTCCGCTCCGCCCGCCGCCACAAACGAGCCGCCGAAAACTACCCCGCCTATTTGCGGCGGTCCACGTGCTTGGGAATAGCCTTCAGGGGGCGGGGGTTCCGGTGCAAACATGCGCCGCACCTACGATTCCTTACTGCCCATGACCCTACTGTTCGGTCTCGTGGGCTGCGACCATGTAACCAAGGCGCTGGCCAAGTCGGAGCTCCAAGCCCAGCCGCCCCAACAGTTGATCGAGCCGATTTTGAAGCTGCGCTACGTCGAGAACACGGACGTGGCCTTCAACTTGCTGCGCTGGGTGCCGGCTCACGTACGCGCGCCGCTGCTCGTCGTGGTAGGAGCGCTGGCCATTTTTGCCCTCGGCGCGCTACTGGTTCGCGGTCGCGTCGCCGGTTGGGGGCGGCTAGGCCTCGCGCTCGTACTGGCGGGTGCGCTCGGCAACTACGCGGACCGCCTCGCGCGCGGCTACGTGGTCGACTTCATCCACGTGGTTCACTGGCCCGTGTTCAACGTGGCCGACATCTTGGTGACCGTGGGCGGAGCCCTGGTGCTGCTCCAAGGGCTCCGTCGTCGTCAGCCAACGCTCGCCTGAGCGGGCTCGGCTCAGTCGTCGTCCACGGCTTCCAGATCCAAAATCAGTGGGCAGTGATCGCTCAGCCGGTCGTAGGCGTCTTCCAGCCAGTTGACCTGCCGATCGCAGCCAATCTCTTGGCAGATGCCGCCGACTTGAACCACCGCTTCTCCGGGGATCTCGCTCATGCTCGCGGCCGCGATGACGTGGTCGATGTGGGGCATGTCATCGGCGACGCGCGTGCAGCTCTCGCTCGTCGGTAGCAACGCGAGCGACGGCTCGAGCGACGCTACGGTTTGTCCGAGCGCGTCGACCTCGTCTTCGTTCGAAGATGCCGGCTCGCAATCTTCGCAGCCGACGGTGTTGAAATCCCCGGCGAAGATGATGTCCTCGTCCGGGTCGATGGCGTACGCGTCCGCCACCACCGACTCGAGCGCGGCGGTAGTGAGCGCGCGCTTATCGAACTGGGTCTTGGATGAGCCGGTGGCGCCGTGTACCGCCACGAGGTGGAAATCCGGTCCGCCGTCGATGCGGAAGTAGCCGCCGAAGCCGGGAGAAATGGAGTTGCTGCACACTGGGTCAGGATTCAAGCTGGGTATTTCGCGGAAAGCCTCGCCGCTCACCCGCGCGGCGTCGAACAGAAAGCCCGGATGCTGCACCTCGGCGGGAGAGCACTGGTCGAGCTCCAGCTGCCAATCACCCCCGGTGAGCGCGTTCAGCTCGTCGAGGAGCTCCTGCTGCTTTTCCAGCCCGGCCTCGCTGTTCTTCAGCTCTTGAACCACCAGTATGTCGACATCGAGCGTGGCGATGGCGCAGGCCAACCAGGGCACATCCGTGGCCTTGTCTGGATCCGTTTGCTCGTCCTCGATCGAATCGGGGAAGTAGCGAATGTTCCAGGTCGCAATGCGCGGCGCTCGGGAGGTTGGCGCGCGCTCGGCCAGCAGTGATTCGCAGTCGCTGCGCGACGTCCAAGCCGTCGAATCGTGCGGAGTTACGCGATCGACGACCTCGCGCTTCGCGTCGTCGCAACCAAAAATGGCTACGAGGCACACCGCCCAGGCCAACCGTGATTTCTTCTCGAGACCGCTCTGGCCCTTCTTCATGCTCGCTCCCAAAGCAGGCCCCATGCCAGTGACTTTGGTCCACTAACGGCGCTCGCTTGCGCACCGCACGGGGCAAAAATGGCACGGCCGTGTCCCCGTGGAGCGGGCGAAAGCGGCATTTCCAGGGCTCCGCGCCGGTGCCCCTACGTTGCTGATTTTCCCCCGAGCGTGTTAAGCACCCAGCGTCGAGCATGGACCCATTGGCGCAAGCAGTGCTTGTTTGGGACCAGGAGCGCTTGGCAAAAGCTTGCGATCGCAGCGCTGCCGTCAAAGCGGGGGTCGAGGCGTACTTGGGTCGAAACGTGTTCGGTCCGAATCCGTCGCTGGTCATTCGGGTGCGAATCGCCCGGGCCGCTCGAGGAAACGCCACGGTCGCGACCGTGACGCAGGAAGACGAAAGTGGCCGCGCTTGGGGTGAGCGCAGCGTGAGTGGCCAAGATTGCGAGAGCCTGGATGAGCCGTTGACTCTGGTGGTTGCGCTGATGGTGGACTCCAGCTCCACCCCAGCGCGGGCCACGCCCGAGGCTCCGGACCCGGCGAAGCCTCCACGGCCTCCTGCGCCGCCCGCTCCGCCCGAGGTCGTGGAGCCGAGCAGCGAGCCGATAGAAACCGCGCCCAGCTTGCAGCGCCGGACGTCCGAGCCGGGGCACTGGGCGGTGTTTGGCTCTGCCGTTGCAACGATGGGTCTCTTGCCGGAGGCAGGCTTCGGGGCAGGGCTCGACATCCGCTACAAGCCGGCCAGGTTTTGGGGCTTGAGCCTCGACGGCGAGCTGCTCGCGGAGCAACGAGTGGAGGTCGACGAGGGTCACATCGCGTTCCGGCTCGCGCACGCGGGCCTGGGGCTTTGTCCCCTCCAGGGCCACGACAGCACCACGTGGTGGAGCGCCTGCGGCACTTTTAGTGTCGCCTGGCTACGGGCTCGAAGTACGGGGTTGCTAGGCGGGCGCACCAAAAACGAGCTGTTCAGCATGCCCGGGCTCAGCGTGGCGGGAGCTTGGCTGCCGCGGGGGTGGTTATTTTTCGGCGCAGGGCTCGCCGGAGCATTTCCAGTGTCGACCGATCGCTACCTGTACCGCGATGCCGGCGGAATGCCTCATTTGGCCTTCGAACCCAGCTCGTTCGTCTTGACGGCCAAGGTAGGCGTGGGTCTCATGATTCGCTGAGCTTCTCTGAACGATGTCCGGCGATCAGAATTACCCCGGGCCGCCACCATTTCGGTCTGTGGACCCAGCGCCAACATTGGCTGCACCGGCAAGACCGCCGCTGGTCCCCTCATTCCCCGAGGTTTTTCAGCAACACGCGCAATTTCTGTGGCGCACGCTGATGAACCTCGGCGTCCCCGCCCACGAAGCCCAAGATCTCTGCCAAGAAGTCATGCTCACGGTTCACCGCAAGCTGCCCGACTTCGACGGCCAATCGTTGCGAGGTTGGCTGTACGGCATCTGTGTGCGGGTGGCCTCGGACTACCGGCGCAGCGCGCGCGTCCGTCGCGAGGTCGTGAGCGAAGCGCCCCCTGACCAGGCCGTCGAGGCCTCCCAGGGTGACGCGCTGGATCGCAAGCGGCGGCTGACCCGTCTCATGGCCGCGCTGGATCAGTTGGACGAAGCCAAGCGCGCCGCGTTCGTCCTCCATGAAATCGAGGAGCTAACGCTGGCCGAGGTCGCCGAAGCTCTGCAGGCGCCGATCCAAACCGTTTACTCACGCATTCGCGCCGCGCACGTGCTCATCCAGCGGGCCTTCGCGTCACCGGCCAGCAGCGGTCCGAGCAAAGGGGGTATCCTTGAAGCCGGTTGATCCCACGGACGAGTTGCTGCGCCTTCGAGAGGGCGCGGGCTCGGATTTGTCTTCCGCGCTGCGCGAGCTTTCGGCGCGCGGCCCTGACGCCACCGAGCTCGCCTCTTTAGCCTCGCGGCTCTCGCTGCAAGGCGTAGCCATGGCGCCCACGGCAACTCCGCCGGGCGGGGCCGTGCCGCGCGGCGCGTGGAAGTGGGCCGTCACCGGTACGGCGGTAATTTCCGGAGTGGGGCTGTGGCTGTGGGCCCGCCCGCCGTCTGCGGTCAGCTCCGCGCAGCCTGCCTCGGCGGTTCCGGCCACGCCCGTCACCGCTGCCCGCCCCGGCGTCGCCGCTCCTCCGAAGATGGCGGGGGTGAGCCGCGAGCGAGCCCGCGCGCCGTTGGCGCTCCCAGCGCCAGAAGCTACCCCGAATTACCCGCAGGAAAACCCGAGCGTGCTGCCGACCTCGAGCCTTCCCCCGAGCGTGGCTCCGCCCGCGAGCGTCGCTCAGCGCGAGGCGGTCGGGGCTCGGCGCGAGGTCGTCGCCACGCCGGCCGAGGCGTCGCCTGCGCGGCCGTTGTCTCGCGAGGCGCCGCGACCGGGCCGTCCCATCCCTGCAGAGCCGTCCGCTGCGGCCGGCGTCGATGCCCCGACCGATGCGACGCAGCCCAGCGAGCTCGAGCTGCTGCGTGGCGCGCGCCTCTCGCTGAAGAGCTCGCCTGCGGAAGCTCTGCGCCAAGCCGAGCAGCATCGGGCCAGCTATCCGGGGGGTAAGCTCACTCAGGAACGCGAGCTCATCGCGATCTCGGCGCTGATGGCGTTGGGGCGGCGTACGGCTGCGTTGTCGCGCGCGTCGCGCTTCGAGCAAGCGTTTCCGACCTCGCCGTATCGTAAGCAAATTGGCGAGCTTTTGCGGTGAACGTGCGCCCGCAAACACTCAGCGGTTGGCTGCTCGGCGCCGCGTGCGCGTCTGCCGCTCTCCTCGGCTGCAGCAGCGCCGACGTGAACATGGGCCAGAGCCGCGGCGCGGGCGCCAGCCACAGCGGTGGCAACTCGGCTTCGGCGGGCAGCCAGGGCGTGAGCGGCAACGGCAGCGGCGCGGACTCGGGTAGCCCCTGTGGCCCCAGCCCGTGCGCGGATCACACCGGCGACCAAACCTTCATCGAGGCCGGCGCACCTGGCGACGCGGCCGAAATTTTCGCGGGCGCAGCGCCGCACGATCCGGGCGCTGACGCCAAGCGCGAGCCGCGCATCATCTATCCTTCGCACGAGACGATGTTCCCCATCAACGTCTCGCACATTCGCCACGAGTGGTCTGCCGGCCGTAACGATTTGTTCGAGCTCCGGTTCGTGGGGCCCAACACCACCGTGACCGTCTACACGCTCTCGTTGTCTTGGACCCCCGGCGAAGAAGAGTGGGATTGGATCGCCGAGTCCAACCGCGGCGAGGCGGTAGAGCTCAGCATTTCCGGGGTAGACCGCGCGGCGCCGACCGACTCCTGGACCTCGCCGCCCATCACGCTGCTCTTCAGCGACGCGGCCGTGGAAGGCGCCATCTACTATTGGTCGACCAGCACGAAGGGCATCATGCGCGCCACGGTGGCGGAGCCGCTGCCGGAGAAATTCTATACCGATCCAGCCGCGGGTGACGCAGAGCAATGCGTCGCGTGCCACACGCTGTCGCGCGACGGCAAGCGACTCGCGGTGGGCTACAACGGCGAGACCTTGCGTGAGGTATCGGTGCCGGGGCGTGAGGTCATCGTGCCCATCGGAGCCACCGTCACCGCCCCCGAGCCGATGCCCGAGCCGGGCATGATGCCCAAGCCGCCCAAAGGCGGCGACATGGGCGGCATGCCTGCGGCTTGGACGACCTTCTCACCGGACGCCAAGCTGCTGCTCGTGGCCGCCAACGGCACCCTCACGTTGATCGACTCCGACACCGGTGAGCCAGTCGGTGACAACTCCGGCGTCGTCTCCATTCCGGCCGGCACCGTGGCGACGCACCCGGATTGGGCGGCGGTCGGTGATCGAGTCGCCATTGCGCTCGGCAGCAAAGACGGCAACAAATCGATCGAAGGCGGCTCCATCGCGTGGCTCAGCTACGACGCGGGCGAATGGGGCGAAGCCAAGGTAGTCGTCCCCAGCAGCGGCCCGGACGACAACAATTTCTTTCCCGTTTGGAGCCCCGACAGCAAATACCTCGCCTACGTGCACGCGGTGGGAAAGTCGCAAGACGCCGTGAGCGCCGAGCTGCGCCTGCTGCGCGTGGCCGACAACGTCATCATTCCGCTCACTCGCGTGAACCAGCGCGTGAGCAACGTCGATGGTGTGATGGGCGTCGGGAACTCCATGCCCACGTGGGCGCCTTCTACGAAGCCGGGCATCTTTTGGATCGCCTTCTCCAGTCTGCGTGAATACGCGACGGTTCGTCCCCAAGACGAGAAGGCCGACCAAATTTGGATCGCCGCCGTCGACGTTACCCAAGCCGACCCGAGCTACGCCGGGTTTTGGGCGCCGTTCCAGGCCATTGCCGACGGAAATCACCGCGCGTTTTGGACTCATACGTCGGAAGACACGCAGTGCCGCTGCGTCGACATCTGCGGCGATTCGCTGGACAACGACTGCAACGGCACGGCCGACGAAGTGACCTGCAGCACGTGTCAGGCCCGAGAAATCTGCGACGACGGCATCGACAACGATTGCGACTGCGTGGTCGACGACTGCAGCGAAGAAATCTGCGACGACGGCATCGACAACGACGGTGACGGTAACATCGACGACGAAGATCCGTACTGCCGGAAGATCAAGTAGGGTAGGGCCGGCCGCCGTTGCGGCCCGTCGTTGGCGTGTGGCGCCCAGCCGACGCCACGCGGCTCCGTTTGCCGGGGGCTTGGTCGCGCCGTCCCAAGCCGTTGAAGCTATCGCCGGCCGCGCGCCTCGCCCACGCCCCTCTCAGTGTTGTCGGCGCTGGTGAACGTCTCCCGATTTTTGCGCTCAGCGCGAGGCGTAGGTTTTTGTTGTGCCATTACGCCCGTTCGTGAGCGTGTAGCTGCCGTTGGCGTCTACGACGGCCTTGATGAAGTAGGCTTGATCACCGCCGGCCAGGTTGGCGGTGAGGTCGTCGGGGGCGTTGTGCTCGGCGTCGTTCGCGGTCACACGGTGGAGTGACCACACGTCTTTCAGGCCGGGTGAAGCCTTGAGCGTCTCGAAGGTCGCGGCCGCCCCGCCTTTGCTGCCCCCATTGTTCATGACCGCCACCGTAGGAGCCAGCGCGTGCACCAGCTGCGGCGAGTTCGAGATGTCTTGGCCGTGGTGACTGACCTGAAAGATATCGGCGCTGCCGACGCGATTGTTGGGGCACATCAAGGTTTGCTCGACGTTCCAGGTCAAATCACCCAGATCGACGAACTTGAACTTCCCGAAGGTCGCGAGAAATCCCAAGCTCTCGCTGTTCTCGATCCCGCCGTTCATGCTCTTCATGCTCGAGCTGCTGCACAGCGGGTTGGCGGCGCCTGGCGGCAGCGCCGGATCGATGACCTTGGTCGCGGAGCTGACGAACGTGAGCCGCAGGTCGCCTAGCTCGAGCTTGTCGCCGGGTTTACCCGTGGTGCGCTTGGCTCCCGCGGTGCTGACATAGTTGTTGAAATCTGGGCCCGGCTCGAGGCTGTCGCCATGATCGTAAAATTTCGAGATCGGGATCAGCGCGGCCAGCGACGGCACGCCGCCGATGTGATCGGTGTGGTAGTGCGTGGTGATGAAATAGTCGACCGCCTTGGCCTGCAGCTCGTCTTTCAGCACTTTGACGATGCGGTTGGCGTCGCGATCGGACCAGCCCGCGTCCACCACGATGGTTTGACCGTTGGGAGCCGCGATGACGGTCGACGCCCCGCCCTCCACGTCGATCCAATAGATGCTGAGGGTCGAGCCGGGAGCCGGATTCCCGGCCCCGGCACCGCCGCCAGCTCCGGCCAGGTTGCTGGCGCCCGCGGAGCCCGCGCCGCTTCCTCCCCCGCCCGCGCTTCCACCGGTCCCCGCGCTGGGCGCCGCGCCCGCGCTCGTGCCCGCGCCCGCGCCCGCGCCCGCGCCTGCGCCGCCGACGTGGCTCGCGCCGCTCGAGCTACTGCCACCGGCGGGCGCACCCGACGACGCGTTGCTGCCGCTGGCGCCGCTCTCGTTCGACGCCGTACCGGCGGTGATACCGGCGGCACCCGCGCTCGTTGGCGAAGAGCCCTGAGGCGAGCCCTCACCGCAGCTGGCGGCTAGGCACACCACGGCCAGCGTCGCGCTAGCTCCAACCCCCTCGCGGATCCATGCGCTCATGTGCGCGAGCATACTGCGGGCCCAACCAGGGGCACGCGTAAGTGTCGAAGCCGCACCGCGTCGCCGGTAAGTTAAGCGCCTTTTTCAGGGGGCAGCGTTCTGCCTTACCCGCAATCGTCCGCCGTGAGCCTACGGCCCGCCCGCGCGTGGTCATTGGCTGAGCGGCGTGGCGCGCCAACCACCATCGGCGAAGACCAGGCGTTCGTCGAGCCAGACCTGGTCGGTCACGACGAACGTGTCTACGTGGTGGCGCGCTTCTCGAGGATTGAGCGAGGGCTTCTTGTACACGCCGTGCTTGGCGCCGAGCGAAAGGTGGACGCCACATACGCGCTCGAATGCGCCCACGTCCGAGACATAGCGCTCGCGCGAGAACGCGCGATTCATGCCGAAGCCCAGCTCACGCAGCCACACCTGGCCTTCGTCGCTGCGAATTGCGCTCAGCACTTGCGTAAATTCGGGGGTAGCGTTCAGCGCTTCGACGACGCGGCCGCGCGCTATCACCAGGGTGATGGGCTGCGCCGGTACGTTGAGGCGAAACGACGTGTCGGCGAAGGCGTAGATCTGGACGCGGCCATGGACGCGCTCGAGATCACGCGCTTCGCTAAAGACTTCTCCGATGGGAAATTGGCTGCCTACGTTCTTCAGGCCGGCAAAATGTCCGATGTTCAGCTTTGCTGGCTCGAGCGGCCCGTCGAAGAGCAGCTCCTCGCCTCCGCTCACGACGCGGGCCGCGGACGCTGCGTCCATCAGCGCCTTCAGCGTGTGCCCCACTTCGCGATAGTAGAGAGGGTCGTACGCCAGCGCGGCCACGTAGTGCTCGAGCTGATGGGGCTCGATGCGATCGAGGTTGGCGTGCTCCACCACCTTGACGCCACGGCGGTACAGCTCCACGCGCGTGCGAAACTCGGGCATGCGCAGGACGCTCGACTGGATCAAGACGGCGAGGGCACCAGCTCGAAGCTGCTCTAGAACCGCCTGCACCGCCTCCGGCCCCTGCCGATCGAAGTCCAGCGGTCGAGCGTGCGGCAGGCACTCGCGGTAAGCTCCAAGCAATAGCCGTGACAGCTCGCTCCGTTCGTCGAACATCAATACGGCGTCACCTTCGGGCGGGTGCTCCAGCGCGAGCAGCAGCGTGTCGCTCAAATGGCGCGAGGCGAGGGCGGCGAGCGAAAGCATCGCGCCGCTTCTAGCATCGGAAGGTGGCTGGTTCTCGAGTCGAGACGTCAGGGAAAATTGGCGTCTCACCTTCGAGAAGGGCGTTACAGGCTCAACGTCTTCGACCCTGTGGCCTCGGACTAACAGCGAGGAATCTGGCTTCGCGCGCACGCGTAGTTACAGGCACGACCGATTCTGTGCTGGGCGCGGAGGTTGCACTGCCCACCGCCATGAAACAGGGTCGTATTCCGAAGGTGATCACGCTGCTCCGGCGCGATGGCGTGCACCTGGTGGACGTGGAAGCCGGGCTCGTGCTGCTCGGCACCCCCGCTGCAGCAGAGGTTCATCATCGAAAGCGCGCGTCTCCTCGTAGTGAGCCGCCGCCCAGCGACACGGGGGGTCGACGAAGGGGGCTGGCCTGACCGCCGAGTGCTTGCTCGCGCAGTGCCGCGGTCCGCTGCCAGCCGCGTGAAGGTCTCGGCCAGCGAGTGCTCGGCGCGACGGGAAGGTCGCGTCGAAACATCAGAAATCGCGCACCCTGCCGCCATGAAGGGGGGGCAGGGCCGCGCTCCTCTCGGACGAACCCAGGTTTCGGCGGACGACGCGCGAGCAAACGTTTCGCGTTTTGAGCCCGCCTCGGTGCTGCTGGCAAATTTTAACCCGACTTCAGGACTGACAATCTTGCCAGCGCGCGATCAGAAACTTTCGCGACTGTCGCCATCGTGTGGAGATGTTAGCCACTCGCTCCAACAAGCCCCTGACTCCTCGTTCGCTGGCCCGTCGCCTCGCTTGGCCCGCAAGCATCTCGTGCGTTCTCGCCGCACTCGCCGCGTGCGGTGGCTCGAGCGACAGCGAAGAGCCCTCGGGAACCAGCGGTGGCAAAGGCGGCTCGGTCGGGTTCGCGGGCTCGACCAGCGTGACCGCCGGGCGGAGCTCGGGCTCTTCCGGCAGCGCTTCGGGCGGCATGGCGGGCCCCGACGTGGGAGGAAAATCGGCGATGGGTGGCGAGCGTGCCACGGGTGGTGATCGCCCAGGCCCCGCGCAGGGCGGGAACGGCGCGGGTGGTGAGGCGGGCAAGCCGCCCAAGCCGCCAGGCGGACCGCATGGCATGGGCGGAGCGGGCGGCACGGGCGGCACGGGCGGCACGGGCGGAGCCAATGGAGGCGAAACCATCGTCTGCCCTCTTCAGCCGCCAGAAAACGCCTCCGCGTGCACCGACACGGGCAAGTGCGCCTACACCGAGCTCGAGTGCCGATGCGACGGTCCAGAAGGAGACCGTACTTGGAAGTGCAAGCAGCCGGCGAAGCCCATGACGATGTGCCCGCCCTCGGCGCCCGAAGACGGCGCTGGGTGCAAAACCAAAGAGGGCGTGGTCGCGGCGGCCTGTCCTTACGGAGAGCCCGCGGTCAACTGCACGTGCACGGTCGACAAGTGGGTTTGCGTAGCGGCTCCTTGATCCGCTGATTCGCGCCTGCGCTCGACCCAACCTGCGCGATGTTGGGTCGAGTCGCCGTTCTTGGTCACTTTTTGCGGTTGCCCAGCGGCCTCTTCACGTCGCAAAAGTCAGTTCGCTACCGAACTGACTTTTTCAACGCACGAGGGCCTGCTCGGGTCGGCAAACTTTAGCTCGGCCTCGTTCGAGGGCGACCGCGCCGCCCTTCCGAGCGGCGAGCGGCGAGCGGCCAGCTACTGGCCCATGCCTCGCGCTCGATGTTTACGTCAGGTCTCGTAAACGTTGCGCTCGCGCCGTAGTCAATTTCCGAGCCTTGCGCTCAGCGTCAGCGCGGCAGATCGCCGGTTTACGCGCTTAACACCGCAGGGTGTTGCACCGCGCTTTCTTTACGCGCCCCGACGTAAACGCAGAACAGCTTGCATTGCGTGTCGTGGTGAACAATGGTGGGAGAGCACTGGGCACATGACGAATGTCGTGCGCACCAGATTCGCTGGACAAGTGGGGCGTTGCGGCGCGGCATGCATTGCCGAGCCCGCCATGGCTCTGCCCAGCGTTGGGGTGCGGTGTGGCCAACTAACCAACGGAGGTTGAAGATGCGCACGGGCATGAAGGACACCGAGCAGGCGGACCTGGTCAAAAATGTGCTGATTTTGGGCGGAGGAACCGCCGGCTGGATGGCTGCTTCATACCTGAAGAAAGCCTTCCCTTCTCTCGATATCACGCTCGTGGAAGCGCCCGCGATTCCGAAAATCGGTGTTGGCGAGGCGACCATACCGAATCTGCAGCGGGTGTTCTTCGACTTTCTGGGCTTGGAAGAAGAAGAGTGGATGCGGCGCTGCAACGCCGCTTTCAAATGCGCCATCCGCTTCGAAAATTGGCGCAAGCCGCGCTCGCAGGGCGCGGACCACTTCTATCATGTGTTCGGACAGATTCCGAATTGTGACAACCTGCCGCTGGCGCAGTACTGGGCTCACAAGAACGCCACCGGCGCCACCGACGAGGCGATGGCTTACGCGTGCTACAAGGAGCCTCCGCTGCTCGACGCCAAGCTCTCACCTCGCCACCTCGATGGCACGCGCGCCATGTACTACGCGTGGCACTTCGATGCGCACCTGGTAGCGGACTACCTGTGCGAGGTCGCGACGGGTTGGGGCGTCAAGCACATCACCGATGAGCTCGAGAACGTCGTGCTCGACGAGCAGGGTGGCATCAAGGAGCTTCACACCAAGCAGGGCCGTAAGCTCGGAGCCGATCTGTTCATCGATTGCTCTGGCTTCCGCGGGCTGCTCATCAACAAGGCGTTGGAAGAGCCGTTCGTCGACATGAGCGACCACCTGTTTTGCGACAGCGCAGTGGCCTCCGCCGTCCCCAATGACGACGAGAAATTGGGAGTAGATCCGTATACTTCGGCGATTGCCATGGACGCCGGCTGGACCTGGAAAATACCGATGCTCGGCCGCTTTGGCTCGGGCTACGTCTACTCCAGCAAATTCGAGACGCCCGACAACGCGACGCGCGATCTTTGCAAGCTGTGGAACCTCGATCCGGACAAGCAGCCGCTAAACAAGATTCGTTTTCGAGTCGGTCGTAACCGGCGCGCTTGGGTGAAGAACTGCGTCAGCATCGGGCTCGCTTCGTGCTTCGTCGAGCCGCTCGAATCGACCGGAATCTACTTCATCTATGCCGCCATTTATCAGTTGGCCAAGCACTTTCCGGACAAGAGCTTCAACCCGGGCCTGATGAATAGCTTCAATCGCGAGATCGAGGTCATGTTCGATGACACTCGAGACTTCATCCAGGTCCACTATTTGACGACCCAGCGCGAGGATACGCCGTTCTGGCGCGCCAACAAACACGATTTGCGCCTATCCGACTCGGTGAAAGAGAAGCTCGAGCTGTACCAGTCAGGGTTGACGGTCAACATGCCGTTGTCCGACGCCGAGAGCTACTACGGCAACTTCGAGTGCGAGTTCCGTAACTTCTGGACGAACAGTAACTTCTATTGCGTCATGGCCGGCATGGGCTGGGCGCCGAAGCGGGCGTTGCCTTGGGTTCGCCTGCGCCCCGACTCGCAGCGCAAGGCCGAGCTCGAGTTCGACTTGATCAAGGCGCGCAGTGTCTCGCTGCGCGACACCCTGCCCAGCAACCACGCCTACCTCAGCCAATTGCACGGCAAGGCCCAGCGCTAGGGCCCACCACGGCGGGAGACACACATGGACGGGCACGGCGTCGCACCAGAGGAGTTCCGAGCAGCGATGGGTTCCTTCGCCGCGGGCGTGACGGTCATCACCACGTTGGACACGAACGGCGCTCCGCAGGCCGTCACCGCGACCGCGTTCTCGTCCGTCTCGCTCAGCCCGCCACTCTGTCTCGTCTGCATCGCGAAGCGGACCCGGACCTATGAGCCGCTCTTGATGAAGGGCTGCTTCGCGGTCAACATCCTGCGCGCCGAGCAAGAGTGGCTGTCGGCGCGCTTCGCGAGCTCGGCCCTCGACAGGTTCGCATCCGTGGCCTGGCGACCTGGTCGCATCACGGGCTGCCCCATCATCGACGGCGCGCTGGTGTCTCTCGAGTGCCAGGTCGTAGAGGTACACTCGGGGGGAGATCACGACATCTTTCTGGGTAGCCCCCAGTCCGTTCACGTCCAAGACGGCGCGCCGCTCGTCTATTGGCGCGGCAATTACTCCAGCCTGCCTCCGCCTGCCGACGCCGACGATTCGCCGGAGCCGGCTCGGGCGACCCAACACTAAGGGGCCATTCGCGGCCCCTAAGCCGCTCTTTTTTCGAGGGAATCATGGACCAGCCAACGAACAAGTGCCCATCGGTCATTCCGCGCAGCGACATTCCGGTGGCGCGCGCGAGCAACGACGGCAACCTCGAGGTGCGGCCGTTTCTGGCGCACAAGCTGCTGGGCAGCGTGCTGCCCTCCTCTCTGGCTTCCTTGGCGTGGACCGAGGCGCGCCCGGGCAAAGACGTAGCGTTGCGCTCGCACGGGGCGCCGGGGCTCCTCATCATCCTCGAGGGGCGCGCGGTGCTGCTCGGGCGCCTCAGCAGAAAGGTCGAGGCGGGCGACGTGCTCACGCTGCCGCGCGACCACGAGTACGGCTTCACGGCCGTAGGCCCTGCAGGCCTGCATGCGCTGCACGTGACCTTCGACGGGGATCCGGCGTCGGTCGCCGAAGGCGCCATGTCGCTGCCCCAGCTCTTGGCCCGAAACGAGGCGCGCCTGCAGACGACGCTGAACAATTCGTTCTTCTCTCTGCTGCGCCGCGGCGGCATCGACAGCGACCGCAAGCGCGCCGCCATGCGCGAGAGCCTACGTGTCTTCTCCGACGCCTTTCAGACGCACCTGTTCACGCGCCAAGCTACCTGCCACGACGACGAGTACGCCAAGGCGTTCGGTGAGCATTTGCGCGAAGAGCTGGGGCACAACCGTCTGCTGAAGGTCAGCGGTACGCCCATCATCGCCAAGGACGCCATGCTGCGGGGCCTCTCGAGCTGGTTTTGTCATCAAATGATCGTGCTCGACAACGCCGAGAAGGCGGTCGTGAACTTGGTGCTGGAGACGGGCGCCTACTACATGTGCACGTTGTCGCAGCCTCAGTTCGAGGGGCACGAAGCTCAGAGGTTCTTCGACACGCACGCGGCCGAAGACGAGCACCACAAAGAGCTGAGCATCGCGCTGCTGCGTGATCTACATCCACGTGTGTACGGCCGGCTTTGCGCCGTCCTCGACAAGACGTGGAACATGGTAGACGCCATGACGCAGCGCCTCGCGTACCTCATCGAGCTCGACGCGACGAGCTCATGAGTCGTTCTGCCCCGCGTCACCCGACCGCCGACAGGTATCAGACCATGGATGAAATTTGCATCGTCTCTCGCAACGCGATCCCGCCGGTTCAATCCGTGGAGCACGAGGGCGCGGCCCCGGAGCTCGCAGAGCTGCGCGATTTCCGCTGGAACGCGCTGCTCCGTGACTTCATGCCTGCTTCGCCGGGGTTTTCCGTGAGCTGGGTACGCCTGAAGCCAGGCGAGACGCTGGAGCTGCGGGCGCACGCCGTGCAAACGCTGATGGTGGTCTACGCGGGCAGCGGTCACATGCTGGGCGATCTGGAAGGCCCTGTCCGCAAGGACGACGTTGCCATCATTCCCGACGGCTGCCGCTACGGCTTCGTCGGTGGCCCCGAGGGCCTGCACGCCTTGTCGATCCAACTGGGCGATGGTGACGCCCTGCCGGCGGTCGAAGCCGTGGATGCTCAGGATACCTTCGGCGGGCTCATGGCCTACAACCAAGAGCGCCTGGAAGAGTTCCGGCGCCGCCCGCTGTTCGAGCTACTGCGTGACGGTACCTTGGCCGACCCGGTTCGGCGCAAGGTGTTCGTGGACGCCGTTCAGGTCTGGCTGGACGGCAACCATGCCTTGCTCCAAGCGCGGCAGGCGTGCTGTGTCGATCCGAAGTACGCCGCGCGCTTCCTGCGAGACGCCTCCCACCCGACACTGGCTCGGAGCGCGCTGCGGTCGAGCGCGCGCGGCGCGCAAGCCGAGGCCGACCCCGCGCTCGAATGCATGACCAACTGGTTTACGTACCAAATGTTCGTGCTCGACAACGCCGAGAAGACCGTGGTCGAGCTGGCGAGCAAGTGCGCCGGCGCGGCCTATCGCAACGTGGCGGTGGCGCTCTTGACGGAGTACTCCAGCCAGGCCTACGACCACGTCAACCACGCCATCACCGGAGCCGATCTACTCAGGCACCAGTCGCCGCGGACGTACGCGCGGCTGCGCAGCGTCATGGGTGAAGCGTGGGACATGCTGGCCGCGTTGTCCGACCGCATCGTCGAGCTCACGCGTGAGGCGTGAGGCCTGAGCTTAGGGCGCGAATGGCCAAGTCAGTCGCCCTCGCGGCCGATGCATGCCCGCTGGCTTCGTTGCGCCTCAGTTACATACCGCAGGTATGCGCCTTCGTCGCGCCTCGTCAGCCGGGCGCCTCGACCGCGATCATCGACTGACGTGGCCATTCGCGGCCCATTAGGCCAGGCCCTGCCCGCTTCGCGCTAGTAGCGCCGGCTCACCAAGAGACCATGTAGGTGCAGCTCGACGCGCCCTTCTTCCGGCAGGGAGCCGAGTTGTCGTGCATCACGCGGGCGGCGCTCTCGAAGCGCATCGCGAACGCATGAATCAGACCGCGATCGAACTCGCACGGGTAGGGGTTCTCGAACCTGAGGGTCAGCTTCTGCTCGCCGTCGGCAAAATCGCAGGTGACCTTGCCAATGCCGTCCAACATCTTCCCGGTCGCCATGTCGAACATCAGCTCGCCGTTTTTGCGATGGTTGAGCAGGTAGGCGACGTTCAACGAGCTGAACATCGTACGAATGTCCGTAATGTGCGGAGGTAGCTCGATGTTTTCCGGCACCTTCTTGCCGATGGCGTAGAGGGAATTGATGCCGACCTCTTTCGCGATGGCGTTGTAGACCGCGAGCCACTTATCGAGGCTGTACCAAGCCGCTCGGTCGATCGTGCCCTGCTTGGTACCAAGCCCATACTGCACGAGGTATTTTGCCACGATCGAAGGGTATTGTTGAAAGGCGTCGATCGTGGCTGCGATCGAGACTCCGCCCACTTCAATGCCCGGATAGTGCTCTTCCATGCCGCATCCATCTCCCTTGGACGAGCGCGCGATCGCCAAACCGACTACGCGCCGTGACCCACCTTATTACCGCACCTCTCGGGGACTCACAACAGCTCGCTTTGCGCGGTCGCGTGCTCGCGCGCGTGCTCTTTCGTCTTCTCGCTCGCGCTCGCGCTCACGGTCGCGCACTTGCGCCCACACGCGCATGCGCGTCGCTCGCTGGCGAGCCAACACGATGCGTTCAGTGATCCAACACGATGATGTGGCTCGCGAACGATTTGCCCACAAGCTCGCGCCAACTCTTGCTCTACAATCGTGTGGCGGGCTCCGCTCGACGCATTGTTTCGTGCGTTCTCGCGCCGCGCGTCTTGCGCCGCGACTCATCTCATAACTGTGCTGGGTGTTGTGGCGGCGCGCGTGTCGTAGCGAGTCACGAGCATGTGAGTTCCTTCAAACGTGGTCGTACGGCCGGCCCGGTCTTGGTGGGCGGCGACTCGAACCGGCGGAGCGCTTCGGCGTCACTCTCGGTCTCGCGCCTAGACCGGCGCCATGGGTCACTGTATCTTGCGAGGGCTTTGAAGCAGCACGCGGCGGGAAATTCCGGCCTGCTCAATGACCAGCCGCGGCACGACTGAAAGACGCCAGCTCCATGGACCTAGGCTACCAGCGAATTCCCATCATCAAACTCTGGACGCTGCTCCTCGTCCCGCTGCAAGGCGAGCTGACGGATCAGCTGGCGAATCAGCTGACGTCCGAAGTCCTGTCCCGCATCCACGAGGAGGGCTGCTCCGGCCTGGTCATCGACATCACCGGGCTGTGGCTCGTCGACAGTCACCTGTGTGCCGTGCTCTCCGAGCTGTCATCGGCGGCCTCGCTGATGGGCGCTCGCACGCTGCTGTCCGGCATGAAGCCGGACATTGCGCTCACGCTAGAGACCATGGGCGTCGAGCTGCGCGGGGTGCGCACCACCCTGAACTTGGAAGACGCCTTGTCCGCGCTCGGCGTGATTGGCCCGCGCGACGAGTTCGATCCGTTGGATGACGACGATGGGCGGGCCCTGTCGGGCCGAGCGGCTGACGACCTCGAGCACTTGCTCGCGGACAGGAGGGGAAACACGTGGTGAGCGAAGAAGAGCGCGCGTCGGTGATTCGAAGCGAAGAACAATTGAAGCAAAACATCGCGGAGTTCTTCGCGGTGCTTCGCGCGGTGGACGGGGGCGATCACACCGCCCGCATCCCGCTCCGCTACGGCGAAAGTGAGCCGATGGCGGCTCTGGCCAGCACCGTCAACGCCGTCATCGAGCGGCTGGGGCGAGTGCGCAGCGAGACTCAACGCTACGAGCGTGAGCTGGAAGATCAGCTGTCGACCATCGAGAAGCAGCGCGCGGCCATCAAAGAGCTGTCGACGCCCATGATCGAGGTCTGGGCAGGCGTGTTGTGCGTGCCCATCGTCGGCGTCATCGACAGCAGCCGCGCCGGTGAGATGACGAGCGCGCTCTTGTCGGCGGTGGTCGAAAAGAAGGTGCGCTTCACCATCATCGACATCACCGGCATCGAAGCCATGGACACGCGAGCCACCGATCACTTCTTGCGCATGGCGCGCTCGGTTCGCCTGCTCGGCGCGGAGTGCGTGCTCTCGGGCATCAACCCCAACGTGGCGCGTAGCATCATCCACATGGGCGTGGAGCTGTCCGGCATCCAGACGTATCGCTCTCTGCGCGACGCGCTGCAGCACCACGTGCGCCGGCAAGCACGCGGGGCGGCGACCAACACCAGCCCGGTCACCCAGAGCAATAAATCAGCCGACGAAGACGCAGGGGGCGGCGAATGAACGAGCGCACGATTCGAGGCTACTGGTTGACGGGCGGCGTGAAGTTCCTGCGCACGCAGCACAGCCCCGAGGCAAACGAGCGAATCTTGGGGGCGCTACCCAGAGCGCTGCGGGCCGTGCTCGCGGAGATTCAACCCGCGCAATGGTATCCGCGTTCGCACCATGTGGATCTGCTGAAGGCCATCGCCTCGGCGCAACGAGACGAAGCGGCTGCTTACGAAAGCTTGTTGGCCTACGGCCAGCTCGTGGCAACGGACGCGGCCAACGGCTCGCTCCGTAGCCTGATCCCCATTTTGACGCCGCTCTTGCTCGCGCGAAAGCTGCCCACCCTTTGGAGCGCCGATCATCAGGACGACGGCCGGCTCGAGTCCGACATCGCCCACATCGACAGCGGAACGCTATCGCTGAAGCTGGTCGGGCTCCAGCACTACGACCACGTTGGGGTTGCGACCCTCGGTTGGCTCAAAGGGTTGCTCGTGGCGCTCGGTCGTAAAGGCATCGCGATCCAACAAACCGGTTGGAGCTTGGGCCAAGCGTCGCCGAGTGAGCTGCAGGCGGAGGTGCGTTGGTCATGACGACGAGGATCATGTCGGAGGACGAGTTGGACGAGATCCGTGAGACCGTAGTCGATGCCTTGATCGTGCTGTCCAACGTCGCGCAAGGAGATTGCTCGGCGCAGCTGGACGTCGACATGCACGGCTCCAATCCGTTGAGCTTCTTGCTCGCCGGCATCAACGATTTGATCTTCGCTCTTGGCACCGAGCAAGAGCAAAGCAACGCCTTCCGGCGCGAGCTCGACGAGCGCTTGGCGACGATTGAGCAGCAACGCAGCGCGATTCGCAGCTTGTCGACCCCGGTGATCGAGGTTTGGCGAGGCGTGTTGTGTCTGCCCGTCGTGGGTGTGATGGACACCGCGCGCAGCGCCGAAATGACCAGCGCCCTGCTCACCACCATCGTGGAGAAGGGCTCGAAGTACGCGATCATCGACATCACCGGTATCGACGTGATGGACACGCGAACGGTCGATCACTTCATTCGCATGGCCAAGGCCATTCGCTTGCTGGGCGCGGAGTGCGCGCTCACCGGCCTCAACCCGCACATCGCTCAGACCGTCGTGCACATGGGCCTCGACCTGAGCGACATCGTCACGCACCGAAGCTTGCGCGACGCGCTGTTCCGTTACGTCAGCGGCGCTGGCGTAGCCCCCGCTGGTGTGCGTTCGCCGGCGGGGTAGCCGCCTTCAGAAGCTGGGGGCCATGAGCGTGCTCTGGGGGTAACCGAACAGGTGCCCCTGCAGCAGGTCGCAGCCGAGCCCGATCAGCGCTTCGCGCTCGTCGATGGTCTCTACGCCTTCGACCACGATGGTCATGCCCATCTCGCGGCAGAGCCCGCTGATCGAGCTGACCAGCTTCTGCTTGACCGCGTTTTGATCGATGCCGCGGATCAACGTCATGTCGAGCTTCACGATCTCCGGCTCGAGCAGGGCGAAGCTGGTGAGCCCGGCGTAGCCTGCGCCAAGGTCGTCGATGGCGATGCGAAATCCGAGCGCGCGGAGCTTGGCCAGGGTCGGCTTCAGAGCTTCGATACCGTGCAGCGAGGCGCGCTCGGTGATTTCCAGGACCACACGCTGGGCGACGTCGGCCAACGGCGTACCTCGGCGGGTGAGCTCTGGATCGGTCAAGTCGCGAGGGTGCAGGTTGACGAACAGCAGCGCATCGCCAGGGGCGTCGAGCAGTCCGGCGGCAGCGCGCGCGCGAATGGCTCGCCCGAGCACGTTCAGCGCGTCGCAGCGCTCGGCCGCCGCGAGGATGTGAGCGGGCGACGGAAATGCCGGATCAGAGCTGCGCATGAGCGCCTCGTAGCCGTACACGCTGCGCTGGCTGTTCGAGACGATTGGTTGGTACACGACCGAGAGCGAATCGAGAGCGCGACGCAAGCCGTGATCGGGCGCTCCGTACTGAGCGGTCGACGGCGCGCCCCGCAGCTCGAGCGCCTCGCGCTTGAGCCGAGCTAGCCGGTGCAGCTGCGACGCTTGGCCCAAGAGCAAGGCCAGCTCTTCTCCGTCGAAGGGCTTGGGCAGATAGCGAAATACTCCGTGCTCGATGGCCTTGGTCGCGCTCTCGAGCGATGGCGAGCCGGTGATCAGCACCACGGGCAAATCTGGGTCGTGCGCGCGAACCGCCCCCAGCAGCTCGATGCCGGACATGCCCGGCAGGCCGATGTCGCTGAGCACGACCGCGACGCCGCCTTGACGTACTCGTGCCAGCGCGTCTTCGGCGGCCTGGAACGTGGCGACCTGGAAGGTGCCGTCGAGGGCGCGCTCCAGCGTGCGCAGCATCGGAGCTTCGTCGTCGACGACGACGACGACCTCGCGTTCGGGCAGGGCTAGGATCGGGGAGCTCATGGCGAAGCGTGGGAGCGCTGGCGCACTGACGGCAAAAGCTCCGCGTGCGTGCGGAGTGACGGCATGGTGGAAGAAAGTAACTCATCGGTTATGTGCGGGGCAAGCGCCTGTCCGCAATCTCGAGCTCGCAGCCATCACCATGAGCGTCGGCGCATTTCATTTTTGGAACGACAGCGCGAGATTGAAAGCCGAAGAATTGCTCCTTCTGCACTCCGCCGCTGGGCTCGTGCCGAAGCGTTGCAAGAAGTACCAAGCGCCGTGTGTGCGACAACGTCTTCTTAGACTCGAGACCTCCCTCTTCGCACTTCGATTGGATTGCTGCGGCAAAATAGCACACGGCCAATACCCTCGTTCAGAGAGCTCATGAGCTGTCGAATGCCTAGACGAAGAGGTCTCACGCAGGTACCGTAACGGTGGTGTTCGGTGAGGAGAGCTCTGGTGCGGTGCTCTTGGGACGGGTGCTTTTGTCCCGTGGTTTCAAGGGCGAAAGCGAGGGAGACCTGTCTCGCTTGCTGCGCTTGGTTGCCGGCGCGCGGCGCGAAGCGGGGCGCCCCATCGTCTGTTTCATGATCGTCGATCCGGACGCCGAGGTGCCGTGTGAAGCGGCGCTGGCGGCCATGCAACGCGCCAGCGCGTCACTTTTGACCTACTGTGAGTCGCTCACGTTGATCGTCGAAGGAGACGAGTTGAAAAGGTCGCTCATTCGTACGGTTTTGCGGGGCATGGCCACGCTCGGGCCGAAGCCTCTCCGCATCCGCGTCGTCGAACAGCTGGAGGCGGCCGCGCGCATTGCTGGCGATCCAGACCTGGTGCTCGACGAGCTGGAGCGCCGCGGGCGCGAGGCGGGTGTTTGGTTGGCGCCGGCCAGCGCCGCTGCGGGGGCGACACCGGCCCTCCGCCTCGACGACTGAGCCGAACACCTGGAGGCGCGCGCCGGGATGGGCGTCTGCTTCGGCTCGATGGGCGTGAGTCGTCGCAGCGCACCTGCCCGGCAATTTGTACCTCTTATCGAGTTGGTTCGTACGTACGTAAGTGATACTCGGTACGACCCTCGCGCACTCGCGTAGCGCCGCTGGCGAGCGCCGAGCAGGCCCCGAGCACTCTCGGGAGTGGTATTCTTTCTCGTGGTGTGGAGGGCCGGCCCGAACGGGCCCCGCCCGGGCGCTCGGCGATACAATTTCTCTGGGAGGGGCAGGCAACTTCACTATACTCAGGGGTCGCCTGGACGACGAATTGCCAGCGATACGATGAGACGCGACGGGATGAACGAGTACGACGACATCCGCGTTCTGCTGGAGCGATACCTGTCGCCGATGATCGCGCGGCCAATGCTGCAAAAGGCATTGCGCGAGCGGAATCTGACGCCAGAGCGCTTCAAGGACGGAGACGCCTACAAGATCTCTCCGCTGCTACAGCGGGGAATCAACCTGTTCGTGGCAGAGTTCGATCGCGATCGCGCGCTGCGCGAGCTGTCGGAGCTGTGTGAGCGGTCTCACCCGGACGCGGAGTCTTGCCAGATACGTATCGACTCCGAGAACGACATCAGCGTCGTACGTAACGAGGCGCGCCGAATCTGCGAAGAGGTCGGCGCCGGCAGTTACACCATCCAGAAGGTGACGACGATCGTGAGCGAGCTGGCCCGCAACATCGTCAGCTATGCCAGCCGCGGCGTGCTCGAGATCGAGCCCATCACCGGTCAAGGCAAGCGCATCATTTTGCGCGCCACCGACTCCGGGCCCGGCATTCCCAACTTGGAGTTGGTTTTATCGGGGCGCTACCGCAGTAAAACGGGCCTCGGCCGTGGGCTCCTGGGCACCAAGCGCCTGGCCGATCATTTCGACGTTGCTACCGGCACGGGCGGCACGCGCATCGTCGCCGAGGTCTTGTTGTGATCGTCACGGCCGCGCACGTTTGCCTGCCCATGCCCGGCGAGCTCCAGAACGGTGACGCGGTCGTCGTGCGGCACAGCGTCGTCGGCAACTGCATCCTGGCCGTCATCGACGGCCTCGGTCACGGCCCCGATGCCGCGGCCGCTTCGCGCGCGGCGGTTGGGGTCCTCGACTTGCTGTCGTTCGACACCAGCGTATTCGACGCCATGCAGGAGATGCACCAGGCGTTGCGCGGCACGCGGGGCGCCGCCGCGACCTTGTGCATCATCAAAGACTTCCAGCTCGAGATCTGCGCCGTGGGCAACGTGGCCCTGATGTGCACCAATTGCACGATACCGTTGGTCCTGTCGGCGGGCGTGTTGGGGCACCAGGTCAACAAGTTCCGTGTCGGAGCGTGTCGCATCTCGAATCGGGCGCGCGTGGCCCTGCTGTCGGACGGTGTCTCCGTGCGTTTCCGGCTCGAGGACTACAAGCATTTGGAGCCGGCCGACGCCGCTCGAGAGATCATGGGTCGGTATCGGCGAAAAGAGGATGACGCGACGGTCCTGGTCGCCGATGTGAGAGATTAGCCCCGGGGCCCGCGCCCCCCTTTGGCGCCTGCTCGGTGTGCCGTATGCTGGGCTGAGATGTCTAGCTACGTGGTGCGAGAGGCCCTGGACGTCTACGGGCTGCGCGAGGCCGTTGGCAAGCTCGCGACGGAGCTCGGCTTCCAGCGCCGTGAGCGCGCCGAGCTCTTGATTGTGGTTTCGGAGCTGTGCTCCAACATCGTCAAGTACGGGGTGCACGGCTCGCTCGATTTCGAGCCACACGTCGATCCCGTTTACGGCGTCGGCATCGCGATTGTCGCGCACGACGTCGGGCCTGCCTTCCGAGATTTCAAGCTCGCGCTCCGCGACGGTTACGACGACCAAGGCCCCATCGATCCGGGGGCGCTGATGAAGCGGGGGGGCTTGGGCATCGGCTTGGGCGCGGTGCGTCGCCTGACCGACTCGCTCACGGTCGACCACGGCCCCGGCGGCAAATCGATCCGCGTGGTCAGGTACTTGCACCGCCCACCGCCGCGCATGTCGTCGCTGCCGCCCCGGCGCTAGCCGAGGGCGTTGGCGGGCGCTGGTGCGGTGGCGGTCGGCCGCGCCGCTCGCAGCCGCCGTAGCGCGGGCGCCGTGAACAACGTCGTAACCAGCGCCATCACCACCATCATGGCGAACAACGTGGGAGAGATCAGCTTCATCTCCAGGCCAATGTCGAGCACGATGAGCTCCATCAGGCCCCGCGTGTTCATCAAGATGCCTACGCCGGCTGCGTCGCGCCAGCAGAGGCCCGACAGCCGCGCCGCCAGCGAGCTGCCCCCGACCTTGCCAACGCACGCGATTAGCACGATCACGGCGCAGGTGAGCCAGCCATGCAGGCCATCGATCAGATCCAGGCGCGTGCGCATACCGGTGAACGCGAAGAACGCCGGCAGCAGTAGCACCAAGACCAAGTCTTTTATCTTGCGCGTGAGCTCGCGGGCGAGCAGTGAGTCGTGCGGGACAACGACGCCGATCAGGAACGCGCCGAACAGCGCGTGAATGCCGATCAGCTCCGTGATGAGCGCCGAGCTGAGCAGGGCCACGATGGACACGGCGACCGCGGCGGGTGAGATGTAGCCCAGTCGGTCTTTCTGAGCGCAGAAGCGGCGCACGAGCGGCCGAGCGCAGCCGAAGACGAAGCCGATGTAGACGAGCGTGAGCGCGAGCGTGAGTAGGGCCTCGTCCGTCCGGGCGCTGGCCACACCTTGGAGCAGCGCCAGCAGGCACCAAGCGGTGACGTCGTCGACCGCGGCGCAGCTGAGCGCGATGACACCGAGGCGATCGGACGCGAGCCCGCTGTCGGTGAGGATGCGCGCCAACACTGGAAAAGCCGTCACCGACAGGGACAGGCCGATGAACATGGCAAATACCACGAACGACGCCCCCGGGCCGGCGAGCGACGGGTACAGCCAGAGCGCGGCCACGGTTCCCATCAGGAATGGTGCAACGATGCTGGCGTGAGAAATGGCGAGCGTGGCGTGAGCGCTGGTTCGCAACAACTTGGCGTCCAGCTCGAGCCCGACCAGGAATAGGTACAAAACCACGCCAATTTGCGCCAATACGCCCAGGGAAGGAGCCACGCTGGCGGGCAAGATGAAGTCCGACACCTGCGGCGCCAGGCGCCCCAGCAGCGACGGCCCCAGCAAGAGCCCGGCCAGCACTTCACCGATCACGGGCGGCTGGTTGACGTACGCAAATAGCGACGCCAGCGCGCGAGAGGCGACGAGCACCACCAACAGCGCGAGCAGCACGTGGAACAACAGGGCGCCGTGCGCGCTGGGCCCGGCCGCCGCCAACACCGGCCGCGCGCCGGCGAGCGAGTTGCCGAAAGAGCTCAGCCACAAGAACGCGCCGACGGCAGACGCGATCATCGCGCTGTACAACGCGATGGTCTTCACAGGTCCTCTGCTGAGCTCCGAGCGTTGCTCCACGCCGTGTCTCCTTGCCGCATGCCCCACCGCGCTACCTCCCGCGGCGTAGCGTGAACAAGCCATGGAATGGACTCGTCACGCAAGAGCTACGAGATTTACGGAGGATCCGTAAACGACACAGGAGGACGCGGGCCGCGCCAATTCGCGTGCTGCGAAGACGCGTGAGCTATTTTTTTTCGCTCGAGCCGCCGCCTTCGGCTTTCATGGCGGCCGACGCGCGGAACTGCTCGTAGTTCGAGAGCAGCTCGCTACGGGACTTGGCGTTCAGCTTGCCCGCGGCTCGGAACAACAAGACCCCCACCGTGGAAGGCGACACCGCCAACACCTGAGCGATGGCCTTGTTGCTGTGACCCGCGCAGGCCAGACCAAGCGCGTCTTCCTCGCGCTTGGTGAGCCGTGGTGGGGTCTTGGCCAGCTCTAGCGGCCGCCGCATCAGGCGATAAGAAAAGCCTTCGCGAACGAACTGCTCTGCGACCGTCCAGCCCGAATCCCGCCGTTTTCCTTGGGCGGCCCTGAACACACCGGAAGGAGCTTGGCTCGAGCCCAGCGCGTCGTCGTCGGCATCGTCTTTATCGGGCTCGGAATTTCGACCGTTCGTCGTCATTCGGCCGCCTGCTTGGCCAAGCGCCCGGCCGCGCTTTTGCCCGCGGGGTGAGCGCCGGCCCTCGGCGCTGCGTCCAGCGGCGAACGCCGGGAATGCGCGAGCGATGGCATCGAGCCAAACCTTCGACGGAACGCAACCAGCCGCGACTGCGACCGATTCAAGGCCCACGCCATCTCGTACAAGTTAGCGGGCTTCGGAGGGCGAGGCAACAGCTACGCTTGCGAAGTGCACGAACGGAAGCCGCGGAGCGCGCGCCGCTTCTTTTTTTGTTTGGTCGTCTCGCCACGGCAGTTGGCTTCGCGTGCTTCTTCACGGCTCGCGGGTAGGCGTGAGAGCGGGACAATCTGCTACGAAGAACGCCGTAAAGATGTGCGAGGCGCCTGACTGCGCGCGTTTACATGGCGCCGTGTAAACACGAAGGGCCCGCGAATGGCCAAGTCAGTCGCCCTCGCGGCCGATGCATCCCCGCGGGCTTCGTTGCCCCTCAGTTACGTACCGCAAGTATGCGCCTTCGTCGCGCCTCGCCAGCCGGGCGCCTCGACCGCGATCATCGACGGACTTGGCCATTCGCAGGGCCTAACCCTCTCCGCATAGTAATTTTGGGAGTCGCCTAACCCTCACGGTTTAGGCTCATTGAGCCAGGCTGCGAAAAAAGCCCAAATATTGCGAACGAAGGGCGCCGGAGCGGGTACGTTTGCGGGTTTACGCGCGGCGTCGCCGACGATGCCGAGCGGCTCAGTGCTTGCGCTTCGAGAGCGCGTTGCGCGGCGCGACGAGCGGAGCCGATTGGCTAGGGGCCCCCGGTGCAGTGTGGGCATGGTACGCCTTCAACAAATCGCTCCGTGACGCGACGCCGAGCTTGGCCGCAGCGCGAAAGAGCAAGACTCCCACGGTGGAGGCTGACACGTCGAGCACTTGCGCAATGCGCTTGTTGCTATGACCGGCAGCGGCGAGGCGGAGCACGTCGTCTTCGCGCTTGGTGAGCCGCACGGGGCCGCTTGCTGCGCCCACCGGACGCTTCAACAGCCGATAGTAGAAGCCTTCGCGGATGAATTGCTCGGCTACCGTCCAACGATCGCCCCAACGCCGCTGTTCGACGCTGGTTTCTTCCTCGCTCGACGTCCTGAATACTCCAGACGGAGCGTGGCTCGGCGGGCGCGTCGATTCCGTAGGATCGCTGGGAGGTCGCCCACCCTTCGAACCTCGGCGCTTGATCGTCATTGCCGTTAACCTCGTGGTAAGGGGCTCCCGCCGTAAGGCAGCAAGCCTCCGAGTCAGCTACATTCCCCCTCGAGCGGCGCCCCCCGCCACTCCTAAGACGCACCGTCGTGCTCGCCAGCCCTCCACGGAAGTTGGGCCACGCTTCAAGCGCCCAAGCGTTCTCCGCTGACACCCACAAGGTAACTGGCTTGGCCGCGCAAGACAAACGTTCTCGCTTCGATCCCCGTGATGACTGCGCGCGCGCGCGCCGGTGGATGAAGCTCGTGGGGCGTAGTGCAGCGCGCGCAACACGATCGCGTTGGCGAACGTCACTTACGTGGGTGAAGAATGGATGGCGCGCCGCTTCCGCGCAGCGCTCGGGCGTTGCATGCGCTGGCCGCGCAGCACCCCGCGCTCGAAGTGTCGTTGGACTGCGCACCAACCATCACCGAGCAATTCGAGCGCGTGGCGCGCGGAGTCGCTGGCGCTCGACCGGCCGCGGACGAGCTTCCGAGCTGCCTGCTCGCTGATTTCAGCCCTTGCCGGGTTGCGCCGAGCGGGTGGTCGGGTCTGGCAGCCGAATGGTCGCGACCGTGCCGCCGCCCTCGCGCGGTGACAGCTCCAACGTGCCGCCGTGCCTTTGGACGATCGAATAGGTGATGCTCAGACCGAGGCCGGTGCCGTGCCCGACGGGCTTGGTCGTGAAGAAAGGCTCCAGCACGCGCTGACGGAGCTCTTCGGGTATGCCGTGCCCGGTGTCGCTCACGACGATCACGTAGGCGTCGTCGCCTCTGCCCCAGGTAACCTCGATGATACCTCGGTCCGCGATGGCGTCGATGGCGTTGGCGATCAGGTTCATCAGCGCTTGATTGAGCAAGCTCGGAAAGCATTCGATGACGTCGGGCTCGCCCGCGTGGACTTGGACCTCGACGCGATCGCGAAAGCGATGCTCCAAGATGGTCAGCACGGAGGCAACGCACTCGCTGATGCTCACCTCTTTGCGCTCGCCCTCATCGAGCCTGGAAAACGTGCGCAGCTTGAGCACCAGATCGCGCATGCGCTCGGCGCCGATTGCGCTTTGACGAATGCGATGACGCGCGCGCTCCAAGCTGGCCTGGGCCGTAGCCGGAACCTCAGCTCCTAGCTCGGCCTCGACCTTGCCCAGGCTGACGTTGGCGGTCTCCAGGTGGCTGGTGACGAAGGCGAGGGGGTTGTTGATCTCGTGAGCAATGCCCGCGACGAGCTCGCCGAGGGACGCCATTTTTGCCGCTTGGATGAGCTGCAGCTGCTTGGCTTTGAGCTCGGCGTAGGCCGCCTGCAAATCCGCGTTCATGCGGCGAAGCTCGTCGTTGGCGTCGCGGTAGCCTCGAAAGCTCATCTCGTACGGTGACAAGAGCTCACGGAAAAAATCGCCGACGGCGGCGGCGAGGCGCGGCTGGTCATCGCGTGACTCGGTGAGCACCAGCTCGGCGTGAATGGCTTGATACAGCTCGAACATGTCGAGGATGCCCATGCCGCGAGCTAGCCCGCTGCGGCCGAGCTCGTAAGCGTGGCTCAACGACGTCTCGTTCTGATCGTCCAGGTGAGCCGCGATGGCGGAGACGTATTCGGGATCGACGTCCGTCAAGGCGAGCCTCCCAGGTAGCGGGCGGCCAAGACCAGCGCATCGTCGGTCGTCTTGGCGTAGCGAGCCAATATGCCGTCGGCTATCTCTTGCCCGCCACGCATGACGTCGACCGCGTTCGGGAAGTCGACGTCGATGCCGTCGGTGGCGAGCACCAATACGTCTCCTCGTGCGATGGGGACGCGGGCCACCTTGAGGGGCGGCAAGCGATAGCCGATCACCCCGCCGCGGGTGCTGAGGGCCTCGCGAGGGCGTGACCGCGTCGAGTCGGCCCGGAACAAGACCCCTTCCACGTTCCCTACCCCGCACCAGTCTACCGTTGCCCGTTGCGGGTCGAACAGCGCCACGCTCATCACGGCGCCGCGCGTGGTGCGCAGCCCCTCGTGACAGTGGCGCACGAGATCGTCGAGGGGGAGGGTGGGGGCGGCGCAGAGCAGCGCGCTCACCTCGCGGGCCACGGCCGCCGCGTCCGGGCCGTGACCCAGCGCGTCGATCACGGCTACCAGGGCGCCGTGCGCGTGGCTGACGACCACGTGCAGATCGCCCGATTCGGGACCTTCCAGCGGTGCGCCGGCCCACCCCCAATCGAGTAGTTGGCTCGCGGGGGAGGTCACGGCAGCCACTTCCTGAGGGTGACGGTGGTGCCGACGCCCGGCGTCGACGTGATTTCGAACTCGTCGACCAAGCGGCGCGCGCCAGGCAACCCCACGCCGAGGCTGTTGCCGGTGGAGTAGCCGTCGCGCATGGCAAGGTCGAGATTAGGAATGCCAGGGCCTTCGTCGCTGGCCACGATCAAGACGCCGCGCCGGCCGCTCGTTTCGAGGCAGCGTAGCTGGACGCGGCCGTGGCCCGCATAGCGGATGATGTTGCGCGCCAGCTCGGAGATTGCCGTCGCGAGCAAGGTTTGATCGGTCGTCGAGAAGCCGAGAGCGGCGGCGAGCTGGCGGCCCTTCTGACGCGCCACGACGACGTCGTGCTCGTGCTCGATGGGCACTTCAGAGTCGGATGGCACGGTTCCCACCTCTGGCGCGTAGGTAGGCCAGGCCCTCTTCGAGGTCCAGCGCGGTGGCGATGCCATCGAGCGAGAGGCCGAGCTGCACCATGGCGAAGGCCACCTCCGGTTGAATGCCGACCACCACTGTCTCTGCTCCGCGCAGCTTTGCGGTGTAGGCGATGCCCCGGATGGTTCGCGTCGCGAAGGAGTCAAGCACGTCGAGCGCGGTGAGGTCGATGATGACTTCGCGCGCCCGGACTTGGCCGATGCGCTCGCCCAGTTGGTCCTTGAGGTCCAGTAGATCGCGATCGGAGAGCGCGGCCTGTATCGACGCGATCAACGTGTTGCCCTGCTTGAGGATTGGAACCGCCATGCTCCCGTCCGTCTTCAAGCTCCCGTGGCGGCGGGGGATGGAACCGGAGGAGAGGCCGCTTGCACGACGTGGTAACCGAGCAGAAGCTCGGCCTCCTCCATCCCACCCTGAAGGTCTCCGACCGTGTTCAGCTTGGTCAAATCGATGCCCAAGGCGACCAGTGATTGCGCGACATCCGACGAGAGGCCCGTAACGATGACGCCGGCTCCCATCAACCTGGCGGCGGTGACGGTTTGAATCAAATGATTGGCGACCTTCGAGTCGATGGTTGCCACGCCGGTAATGTCCATGACCACCACCTTGGCGCGGGCCGCGCGGATGGCTTTCAACAAGCTCTCGGTGATCAGCCGGGCGCGGTGGGTGTCGATGACCCCGATGATTGGCAATAGCAGCAGCCGATCTCGAATCTGGAGCACGGGCGTCGAAAGCTCGCGGATGGCGTCTTGCTGCCGATGGATGACGCGCTGCCGCTCGAACACCATGGCGTCGACGATGATGCCGAGGTCGAAAAACGCCACTTTCTCCAGCGACATGAACGCCTCGAAGCCTTCGCGCGGCGTTGCCGCAGATTGCTGGAGGATGGAGGCGCCGATGCCGCTGAGTAGATGGTGAAAGGCGGCCAGAAACACCGGCAAATCCAGCCCGACCTTGCCGTACAAGACGGCTAGCTCCAGGCGCTGCGCCGCGTAGCCCACCCCGTAGTCGCCCTCGACCATGGCGAGCAAGTGCGCCCTCTTCAAGGCCCGAGCGCGCTCGAGTAGCGAGCGGTTTCCCGTCAGCGTGCGCCCTTCCTCCGAGGTCGACAAGTAGTCGAAGAAGCGGTCTCCGTGCTCGTCGACGTGGCCCACGAGCAAGTCTTTGATGGTAGAGATGCGCGTTAGATCATCGGACTTTAGATCCACGATCTGCTGCCGCCGTGCCACGTTGGCCTCATTGAGCCCCATCTCGCGCATGAGCAGCTGAATGGGGGACTGATCTGCCAGATCTGCCACGCTGAATCTCCTTCGATGGGCCCCGGTTGGCTCGCCGCCCGCGAGGGGGCGAAAATCAATTTTCAACATAGCCGTTTGGGGCCAGCGTCACAAGACGTAGCCCGGCGGCCGGGCGCGACCGCCGCATTTGCTGACGAACGCTGCGTCAAGTTGCTACGGCCCGGGCTTGGGCCGCGCACCAAAGCTGCCGGTCCAGAAGCCATCGTCCAAGCTCGACGAGTAGCGGCTCGCCAATTCGTCGAGCGCGAGGTGGGGCCAAGGCGTGCTCGCTTGCTTCGTTGCCCCGCCAGTGAAGTGGCATCCCGTGCGGGCGCGCGGCTCGGCGCTCAGCCTTCGGTCTCGACGAAGCGCTTGAGGCGCTCGAGCGCTTCGTCCCACTGGCGCGCGATCGCCTCCAGGTGGTTGCGAGCCGCTCCGAGCGGTCGCCGATCGAGCTGCCAGACGGTCTCGCGGCCCGAACGCTCGCTGTGCGCGAGCCCGGCGGCTTCTAGCACTCGCAAGTGCTTCGTAACAGCCTGGCGGCTGATGGTGCTCCCCGCCGTCAAGCTCGACAGTGATAGTGGACCCTTCTGGCTCAGCCGTGAGACGAGGACCAGGCGGTGCCGATCGCCGAGCGCGGCGAAAACTGGAGCTGATGCGGTAGAGCGAGTCATGGCTCGAGCGCTAGCGGGCCAGGTACTTCGCGATCAGGCCGAGCTGCGCTTGCCACCCGCCCTCGTTGTCGGCGAATGCCTTGGCTCTCTGTTCTAGCGGTAGCGCATCGAACCCGGATTCGGTGATGGTCAGGCGCGTGCCTTCGGAGACTTCTTCCAGCTCGAACGTCACGAGCGTGGTTGGCGCATTGGGGCCCGCGTCGGCATTGGTTCCTGGATGCCACCGAAAGGCGAGCAGACTGAGAGGGACGACGCGCTCGATCATGAGATCACAACGTGCGCCCACGTGCGGCGCTTGCTGCTCCGCGATTTCGTCGTCCACCTGTGTCTTGGCGATCGCGCCCTGGACGGTCTGGCCTTCGACGAAGGGGCCTTCGATGGTCATTCCGAACCAGGCCCCGAACGCCGCCGAGTCACTGATAGCGCTCCACACCTTGGCGAGCGGGGCCCGCAAAGTCGCGGTCTTCTGGATTTTGTCGGTCATGATTAGCAACCTCTAGGTTGCGTATAACGCAGCGGTGGAAATGCGCAACCTAGAGGTTGCGAATGATTCGAGCCAGGCGCGCGGAGGTGCCGCGTGCCGAGGCGCCAGCCACGGGCGTCGAGCCCCCGGCGCCTCCCGACCCGCCTTGGGGCGCAGTGAAAGGGCACTGGCGCCGAGCTTCGAAGAATTGTGGAGCGTGAGCCGAAACGGTCGCGCTCAGCCGCCGAGGAGTGGACGAACGAACGCGCGAGTTTCTCTCGCGCGCGTGTCGGCGGGCTTTGCCAGCACCCGCCGGCGCAGGTTATGCTCTCTCGATGCGCGGCTGGTCTACGGGGTTGCCACTGGGCGCGGTCGTACTCTGTGGATTGGCTGCGTGCAGCGCCAGCAGCCCGCACAGCGCTTCGCCGGTTGCCGGTCAACCCAGCACCGGCACGGCTGGTACCGCCGTCTCCAATTCGACGGGTGGGCAGGTGAGTGGCACGACCGGCGGCACGGGGCCGGAGCTCATGCTGGGCCCCACCGGCGGAACGGACGCGAATGGAGGAGAGGCTCCGGTCGATCCGGGCGTGTGCGACGATCTGAGCATCCAGACGTACGAGGCCGTGCCGACCGTGCTGCTCTTGGTCGACACGTCGTCGAGCATGTTCGACGAGCGCGCCAAGCTTTGGGACCCGCTTTTCAAGGCGCTAATGGACTCGACCACGGGCGTAGTCGCAAATCTGCAGAGCAAGGTTCGGTTCGGCTTCGCGAGCTACAAATCGGTGACGCGACCGGCAGGCGCGGCAATGTGCCCGCTGCTCGTCAGCACCGACCTCAAAATCGACAACTACGAGACGATCCAGACCCAGTACGCGGCGGCCGGCGTCACGCCGACCACCGACTTCAAGTGGGAGACGCCGACGGGCGCTTCCGTGGCCGCAGTGGCCAAGACCTTGAGCGAGTTTCAACCGGAGCCGGCCGGGCCCAAATTCCTACTCTTGGTCACCGACGGCGACCCGGATACTTGCGCCGTGCGAGACCCGCAGTGCGGGCAAGACGACTCGATCAAGGCCGTACAAGACGCGTACGCCGCCGGCATCGGGACCTTCGTGATTGGCATTGGTGACATCCTCACCTCGACCAACGGCAGCATGCGGGTCGGTAAGGATCACCTGCAAGACATCGCCAACGCCGGCAAGGGCCTGCCGGTGGCGGCCAATTCGCTCGAGTACAGCTACTCAGCTTGCGTCAAGGATACGGGGCTCACCGCCACCTACGCGACCGAGGCCGAGACGCCCGGAACGGCTCCGTACTACACCGTGTCGGCGGCCGACCCGACCACGGCCCAAACTCAGATCGCCGACGCCATCATCGCCAGCTTGGAGCAGACGCGAAGCTGCACCTTCAACATGGACGCGCAAGTCAACGGTGACGCCAGCCTCGGCACCTTGACCTTGGACGGTAACAGCTTGCCCTTCGGCGACGCCGACGGCTGGTCCCTCGGCACCGATCTGATCTCCGTGACGCTGAACGGCAGCGCCTGCGACACCTGGAAGACGAAGGGCGGCAAAGTCAACGTCGTCTTCCCGTGCAAGCTCGTGCCGGTCGAGCGCGTCCCCGTCAAACCGCCGAAGTGAAGCGGCGCCGTGGGCAGCTGGGCGCGGCGTGGAGCTTCCGTAGCGGCACCAAGCGGCACCAGGCCACCCCATTCGAGCGAGCTCAAGCTCAGAGGTGGCCTTCCCGGTGGGCACGATGTGCCGCGTGCTCGGCGTCACACGCAGCGGGTTCTATGCCTGGAAGAAGCGACCGAAGCCCGAGCGAGTGAAAGCCGACGCGCAGCTTGCGGTCACGGTCGCCGCGGTGCACCAGCGCAGCCGCAAGATTTACGGCAGCCCTCGTGTACGCCTTAGTTCACGTTAGGTCAGGCGCAGGCCGGGGATACGCGAAGTCTTCTTGAACCAGCGCCAAGTCGTAAGCGTTGAGCCGTTTGCCGACCACCGGCAAGCTCTGCAGCGGGTGGACTTGCGAGAGACCTTCGGGCAGACCCGCCACGTTATAGGTCGCCAGTCGAAACCGACCGCGGCGAGGCGCGGAGCCCACGTCGGCGAGCGCGACGGTGGTCAGCAGACACGTTGCCAAGGCGACGAGGCTGCGCGAACGCAACATACCGTAGTTTGGCTTGCCGGCGACCCGGGGCCACCACCGGCCGAGGCCTCCGCCAGCCTTAACCCGCGCGGGTGAGGGGAGATTGATGGTCGCCGCGGGCCAAGGAAGGATTTCGAGAGGGATCCCGTATACTGGTGACTTCGGGAGGCTTGGCATGCAAATCGATGCGACAGG
>Ga0164241_10000982_pt1 | contig 40373 bp, 37 predicted proteins | sample OricomyardsoilBY_FD_108780 | JGI IMG/M metagenome (GOLD analysis project Ga0164241, IMG submission 108780) | Backyard soil microbial communities from Emeryville, California, USA - Original compost - Back yard soil (BY) | ecosystem: Environmental > Terrestrial > Soil > Unclassified | place: USA... | reverse complement strand
TCGTGCTCATTGAAAATGTCCCCGGGTTTCTGACTTCCAATGGCGGTCGCGATTTCGAGGATGCGATGCTGGCATTGAATGATTTGGGCTATGCGGTTGACCCATTCATCCTGGATGCCGCATGGTTTGTTCCGCAAAGCAGACAGAGGTTGTTTGTAGTGGGAATCAAAGTGAAAGGCGCGGAGGCCGGATGCCTCAATGAAAGTTTTTTTCAAAGCCTTGTCCGGCCTGCGGCGCTCTCGGACTTTGTGTTCTGCCATCCAGACATAAACTGGTTGATTCGAAAACTGCCTGAGCCGCCGAAGTGTGGCCGGGTGCTTGAAGATGTCGTTGAAGATTTGCCTGCCGACTCGCCGGAGTGGTGGAACACAGAGCGCGCAACCTACTTGCTGAACCAGATGAGCCAGCGGCACCGGGAGACGGCGGAGAAAATGATGGCGGGACGAAGTTGGTCATACGGCACCGTTTTTCGGCGCATCCGCAACGGCAAATCAATGGCGGAACTGCGGACGGACGGATTGGCTGGCTGCTTGAGAACACCTCGTGGCGGCAGCGGACGGCAGATTCTTTTCAAGGCAGGACGCGGCGAATATCATGTTCGCCTCGTCAGCCCGCGCGAGTGTGCCCGTCTTATGGGCGCGGATGATTTCAACATAGACGTGCCGCTAAATCAGGCATTGTTCGGGTTTGGTGACGCCGTTTGTGTCCCGGCAGTGGAATGGATTGCAAAAAATTATCTCAACCAAATATTGGAAGAAAGATTTCAATCAGCCCCGTTACCGAAACTAAACGACCGCCCCGTTAGCTACACCGGCCAAATCCGCCCCAATAAAAAACAAATTGTCAGATTATGAACAAAACCGCCGAACGCCTTGCGACCTTGTGCAAGCAGCAGCCAAAATTTCTTCACAAGGGCGGGCTGTGTGTTGCGTTGGTTGTAACCCGGCATGCCAAGGAAAAGGGATTGCCGCTGCAAGCAGAGGTGCTGCGAACAGAAGAAGGCGGGCAAGTTGCCGGGCTGGGCAAAGCGGCGGTTCAACGCATTCTCGAAGAGCATGGCGTCACCAAAATTCTGGCGGAAGAAGGCGGCCGCACCAGTCGGGGAAGTTTGGGATTGATGGAGGCGTATGTGGACGTCCTGAATGAGCTTGCTGAAAATGAATCACTCAATCTAGCGACGGCGGAAATTTGGTGGATCGAAAAAGTCCGGATGCACTTTGCATCCGAGGGTCCCAAATTCAACTTTGATCCCGGCCGTTCATTGCACTCGAACATTGAGGATTTGTTGGAACAGGCGTTGGATGTGCAAACGAATGCCGGCGGCACCAGCTATGTTGGCGCGATGTTGCAACATCTGGTCGGAGCCAAGCTAGATTTGGTTTTGGGTGAAGGCAAAGTGACGCACCACGGGTTCTCTGTGTCCGACCAAGCCACGGATCGCAAGGCCGACTTTCAAGTTGATGCGGTCTCCATCCACGTCACGACGCGCCCCACGGAGGCACTGGTTCGAAAGTGCGCGGCCAACCTGCGAACCGGACTCAAACCGGTGATTGTCACCATGCGTGAAGGCGTGAACGGCGCATACTTTCTGCTTCGCAGCGGCGAATTGGAAGGCCGGGTGGACGTGCTGGACGCAACTCAATTCCTCACCGCGAATGTCTATGAACGGAGCCTGTTTCGCGTTGCGGACTGCAAGCTGACACTGGAGAAATTGCTCGTGCGTTACAACGAAATCGTGGGCGGGTGCGAAACCGATCCCAGCCTGCGGGTGAACTTGGGGAAAGACAATCGTTGAGTTCAATGCATCAACGGGTGACGCAATTGTTCGAGAACCCCGTCAGATTCTGGCCGATCCAGACAAGCTGTATGACCACCGCTTCGGCAAGCTAGACGCCATGACTGTCCTTGAGGCGGGAAGGCGGCGGCCCCGGCGGATCGAGCCACTGGTCAGTGCGCCGCCGCGCCGGCGTTCTTCATGTATTTGGGCCGTTTGAACAGGAAAATCAGCGGCATGGCCAGCACGGCCAGCAGGCCGAAGATGTAAAAATTATCCACATACGCCCACAGATGCGCCTGCCGGTCGAGCAGCGAATAAACGGTGGCGTAGGCCTGTTTCGTCGCGGTCACGGGATCGGCGTGCTGGGAAAGCATTTGTTTGGCGGCATCCAGCCGCTGCGCAAACGGCCGGTCCGTGGCGGTGAGGTGGCCGACCATCCGGGCCTGGTGCGCCTGGGAGCCGCGCGCGAGCATGGTGGTGACGAACGCGATGCCGAGGCTGCCGCCGAGGTTCCGCATCAGATTGTAGAGGCCGCTGGCGTTGCCAATCTGCGCCTGGCCGAGCTGGCTCATGGTCGCCGTCGTCAGCGGCACGAAGATGAAGCTGATGGCGATGCCGTTGATGACGCTGGGCCAGATGACGCTGCCCATGCTGACCTGAAGGTTGATGCCGGCCAGCAGCCAGGATGAGTAGGCCAGGGCCACGAAACCAAAGCAGAGCATCCAGCGCAGGCGGATTTTCCCGACGATGCGCCCGACCAGGAAGGTCGTAAAGAACGCCGCCACGCCGCGCGGATACAGCGCGTAGCCGCTTTGCAGCGCCGGATAGCCCATGAGGGTTTGCAGAAACAGCGGCAGTTGAACGGTCGTGCCATATAGGATGGCGGCAAGCGAGGTCATCATGACCAGGCCGACGGTGAAATTGCGGTTCTTGAAAACGCGCAAGTCCACCAGCGGATGGTCGCTTTGGAATTCCCACCAGATGAACGCCAGAAAGGCCGCGACGGAAACGAGCGTGCTCCAGCGCACCCATTCCGCGCCGAACCAGTCCGCCTCCTGGCCCTTGTCCAGGACGATCTGCATCGTCGCCAGCCACACGGCCAGCAGGCCGAACCCGACATAGTCAATCGTCGCCGAGACATTGCGTTTGATATAGGGCGGATCTTCCACGACCCATTTCGCCATCAACGCCGCCAGAATTCCCACCGGCACGTTGATGTAAAAAATCCAGCGCCAGGAATAGCTGTCCGTGATCCAGCCGCCGATGACGGGGCCGAGAATCGGCGCCACGACGACGCCCTGCGCGAACGCCGCCATCGCCGCGCCGCGCTTCTGCGGCGGAAAACTTTCCAGCATGATGGCCTGCGCGATCGGCACCATTGCGCCGCCGCCGATGCCTTGGAAAATCCGCGCCAGCACCAGCGTCGGCAGGCTCCACGCCAGCCCACACAGCACCGAGGCGAACGTGAACATCATGATGCACGAGAGCAGGACGCGTTTGCGGCCGAAATAATTCCCCAGCCAGCCGGTCATGGGCAGCACGATGGCGTTCGCGACCAGATAGCTCGTCAGCACCCAGGCCGCCTCCTCCGGCGTGGCCGAGAGGCTGCCGGCGATGTGCGGCAGCGCGATGTTCGCGATGGACGTGTCCAGCACCTCCATGAACACCGCCATCATCACGGTGAGCGTGATGAGCCACGGATTATGGCGCGGATGCCAGACTTGTTGCGGCACGTCCGGCATGGATCACTTCTCCCGGTTCAGAAAAAATCGCAAAGTGACGACGACGATCAACGCCAGAACCACCGCCGCCAGCACGATCAGCCAGGTTGAGATTGCTTTGCCGACTTGCACGCTCGGCGTCACGGACAGGCCCGGGCCAAACACCTGGCCGGCGGGCAGCGGTTCGTCAAAAAGAATTTTCACCGGCACGCGCTGAACCACCTTCACGAAATTGCCGGTCGCGTTTTCCGGCGGCAGCAGGCTGAAGGCCGCGCCGCTGCCGGCCTGCACGCTGTCCACGTGGGCGCGAAATTTTCTGCCGCCGAGCGCGTCAATCTTCACGGTCGCCGGCTGGCCGGGCCGCATTTTTTCCAACTGCGATTCCTTGAAGTTCGCCACCACCCAGACTTCCTCCGGCACGAGGGACATGATCTGCTGCCCGGCCTGCAAATAATCGCCCGCCTCCACCGACTTGCGCGTGATGCGGCCGTCGCACGGCGCAAAAATTTTCGTGTAGGACAGGTTCAGATTCGCCGCCGCCACGTTGGTTTGCGCCTCCTGAAGCTGGGCCGCCGCCATGTCCTTTTGCGCGAAGACGGTGTCCAGTTGTTTGCGCGCCTCGTCCACTTTGGAATCCTGCTCCCGGGCGTTTTCCACGTCCGATTTCCAATCGGCCTGGGCCTTGGCCTGCGCGGTCTGCGCGACATCGAATTCCTCCTGGGAAATGGTGTTTTGTTTCCGCAAATCCTCGGCGCGATCCAGATCCGACCGCGCCTTTTTCGCCGTGGCTTCGCCGGCCTCCGCGTCGGCATGAGCCGCCTGCGCGGCGGCCTTGGCGGTCACGACCTTGGCCTGCATTAATTTGTAGGCGGCGATGATGGTATGGACATTGGCCGCCTGCGAGAGGGAGGCTGCCTGTTTTTGAGCCACGGTGGTGGCGTAATCCGCCTCGTCGAGCGCGACCAGCAGGTCGTTGGAATGCACCGGCTCGTTGTCCTTCACATAAACGGCGGCCACCTGGCCGGCCACGCGCGGGGCGATGGAAACCACATGGCCGGCGATGAAGGCGTCGTCGGTGGACTCATGCGAGAACGTGTCCGCGAGATAATAAAAGCCGAGATAAAACAGCCCGGCCAGCACCAGCGCGGCGGGCCAGAGGACGAACGGTGAATTTAATTTTTGGGCGCCGCCGGGGGTGGCCGGCGCCGGATTGTTTTCTTCCATAACTTCCTTTCTTGTGATCAGGATTCCGGCGGATATTCCCGCCAGCCGCCGCCGAGGGCCTGATAAAGACTGACCAAGTTCGACAGGCGGGAAAAACGGAGCGCCACCAGGTTTTGCCGGGCGTTGTAAAGATCCTGCTGCGCCAGCAGCACGCTCAGGTAATTGTCCGCGCCGTTGCGATAACGCGCGTCGGACAAGTCGTAGCGGCTTTGCTCGGCGGCGACCAATTTCTCCTGCCCGGCGATTTGCTGGTCCAAAAATGATTTGGCCGTCAACGCGTCCGCCACTTCGCGGAACGCCGTCTGGATCGTTTTCTCATAATTGGCGATCTCGATTTTCTTGTTCAGCTTGGCGACATCAAGGTTGGCCTTGTTCTGTCCGGCGGCAAAAATCGGCAGCGTGATCTGCGGGTTGAACAGCCAGGTGCCCGAACCGCTGGCGAACAACTGGGAAAGCTGCTGGCTGGAGACGCCCGCGTCGGCGGTGATCTTGATGGACGGGAAAAACGCGGCGCGCGCGGCGCCGATGTTGGCGTTGGCGGCTTTCAACTCGTGTTCGGCGGCGAGAATGTCCGGCCGGCGCTGCAACAAATCGGACGGCAATCCGGGCGGCAAATCCGTCAGCAATTTTTGTCCGTCCAGCGGCTGCGCCGGCGGCAGGTTGGTCGGCAAAGTTTCGCCGACGAGCAGCGTCAGCGCGTTTTCCGACTGGTTCCGCAACTGTTCGTAACCGGCGATGCTGACCTTCGCGGCTTGCACTTGGGCCTCGGCAGAACGCAAATCCAGCTCGGACGTGTTGCCGACATCGTAGCTTTGCTTGTTCAGATCGTAGGCGGCCTGCACCGAGGCCAGCGTTTGGCGGGCGACGGCAAGCTGCGCGTCCAGTTCAAGTCCGTTCAGGTATTGAACGGCCACCTCGGCCACGAGCGCAATCTGCGCGTTGCGGCGGGCTTCCTCCGTCGCAAAATAATTTTCCAGCGCCTGCGCCTTCAAGCTGCGGACACGCCCGAACAAATCGAGCTCATAGGAAGTCGTGCCCAGCCCCAGGCTGTATTGGTTGTTGACGGCACTGTCGCCGGAAGACAACTGATATTGCGGGAGCCGCTGGCGGGTAAAACTGCCGGCCGCGTCCACCTGCGGCAGCAGGTCGGCGCGGCGGATGCGGTATTGCGCCCGCGACACCTCGACGTTCAAAACGGCCACGCGCAGGTCGCGGTTGTTCGTCAAGGCCAGCCCGATGATCTGCTGCAAACGCGGATCCTGGAAAAAATCGCGCCAGGCGATGTCGGCGACGGCGTTCGTGGCGTTGCCGGAATTTCCCGGCCCGGCATTTTCCGGCCACGTTTGCGCGACCGGCGCGGCGGGACGCTCGTATTTCGGCGCGAGCGTGCAACCGGCCAGGGTCACGCCGGCCAACGCGGCGAATAAAGTGAATTTGTTCATAACGCTTTAATGCTTCGTTTCCGCATCACCGGCGATGGCGGAGGTTTCGGGATGGTGACGGTCCGGCTTGGCTTTGAAAATGTGGCGCACCACGACGAACAGGATCGGCACAAAGAAAATGCCCAAGATCACCGCCGCCGCCATGCCGCCGATGACGCCGGTGCCGATGGCGTTCTGGCTGGCCGAACCGGCGCCGGTGTTGAGCGCCAGCGGCAGCACCCCCAGAATGAAGGCGAACGAGGTCATCAAAATCGGACGCAGCCGGATATGCACGGCTTCCAAGGTGGCTTCGATCAAACTTTTGCCTTGGGCTTGCAGGTCAATGGCAAATTGCACAATCAGGATCGCGTTCTTGGTCGCGAGGCCGATCGTGGTGATCAGGCCGACTTTGAAAAATACGTCGTTCGGCAGGCCGCGCAGGTGCGCGGCGAGCAGCGCGCCGAGCACGCCCAGCGGCACGGCGAGGATGACGGCGAACGGAATGGCCCAGCTTTCATAAAGCGCGGCCAGGCACAAGAACACGACGAGCAGCGAAATCGTATAAAGCGCCGGAGCCTGCGAGCCGGCCAGCCGTTCCTCGTAGGATTGGCCCGTCCATTCGTAACCAATGCCGGCGGGAAGTTTTTTGGCCATTTCCTCCATTGCCAGCATCGCCGTGCCGGAGCTTTTGCCGGGCGCGGCGGCGCCTTGAATTTCCAGCGACGAAAAGCCGTTGTAACGCTCCAGCCGGGGCGAACCATAAATCCATTTCAACGTGGTGAACGCCGCGAGCGGGACCATGGTGCCGCTGCGGTTCCGCACAAAAATTTTGCCGAGATCGGCGGGCTGCATCCGGTAAGGCGCGTCCAACTGCACGATCACCTGCTGGACACGGTTGCCGTCCACGAAATTGTTGACGTAGGCGGAACCCAGGTTTGCCGAGAGCGCGGTGTTGATGTCGGCGGGCGCGACGCCGAACGCGGTGGCCTTGTCCCAGTCAACGTCAATTTTCAATTCCGCCGTGTCTTCCATGCCGTTGGGCCGCACCTGCGCCACGTCGGCATTGGTCGCGGCCAGGCTGAACAGTTGATTGCGCGCGGCCATGAGCTTGGCGTGGCCAAGTCCGCCCCGGTCTTCGAGTTCAAAATCGAAGCCGGCGGCGTTGCCCAGTTCGGGGATGGGCGGCGGGTTGAGCGGAAAAATAATCGCGTCCTTGACCTGGGCAAATGCCTGGAACGCGCGCCCGATGATCGCCTGCACATGATGCTCCGCGCCATGCCGCAGTTTCCAATCCTTGAGGTGAATCCAAGCGATGGCGGCGTTTTGCCCGGAACCGCTAAAGCTGAAGCCGGCCACGTCAATCACGTCCTGCACCTCCGGCTGCGCCATGTAATACGCCTCGATTTTTTTCAGCACGGCCAGCGTGCGCTCATACGTCGCGCCCACCGGCAACTGGACGTTCGTGATCAAATAGCCCTGATCTTCCTGCGGCAAAAACGACGATGGCAACCTCACATACAGCCAGCCCATCGCCACGATGATGGCCAGATAAATGAACAGGTAGCGCGTGGTTTTCCCCAGCATCCGCCCGACCCCGCTTTGATATTTTCGGGCGCCCGCATCGTAACCGCGATTGAACTTGTTGAAAAACCAGGCGAACGGCCCTTTTTTCTCGTGATGATTTTTGTCAACGGGCTTGAGCAGCGTCGCGCACAGCGCCGGCGTGAAGGACATCGCCAGAAAAATGGAGAACAGCATGGACGCGACCATCGCCAGCGAAAACTGCCGGTAAATCGCGCCGACCGAGCCGCCGAAAAAGGCCATCGGGATGAACACCGCCGTCAGCACGAGGGCGATGCCGATGAGCGCGCTGGTGATCTGGCCCATGGATTTGCGCGTCGCGTCGCGCGGCGACAAGCCTTCCTCGCTCATGATGCGCTCGACGTTTTCCACGACGACAATCGCGTCGTCCACCAGCAGGCCAATCGCCAGCACCATGCCGAACATCGTCAGCACGTTGATGGAAAATCCCGTCAGGTTCATCACCGCGAACGTGCCCATCAGCGCGACCGGCACGACGATGGTGGGAATGAACGTCGCGCGCAAATTTTGCAAAAACAGGAAAATCACCAGAAACACGAGCACGATGGCGACGAGCAGCGTGAACACGACTTCCTCGATGGAGATGCGGACGAATTCGGAACTGTCGTAGGGATAAGTGACCGTGATGCCGGGCGGGAAGGTTTTTTCCAATTCCTTGACTTTCGCGCGCACGGTGTCCGCCGTCGCCAACGCGTTGGCCGTGGGCGTCAGCTTGATGCCGACCGCCGCCGCCGGCACGCCGTTCACCCGCGCCTGAAAGCTGTAACTTTGCCCGGCCAGCTCGATCCGCGCCACGTCGCGCAAAAGCACGCGCGAGCCGTCGGGATTGACGCGCAGCAAAATCTTGCCGAATTCTTCCGGCGTGTTCAGCGTGGTCGGCCCTTGCAACGTGACATTCAACTGCTGGCCGTTCAACGCCGGCAGCGCGCCCAACTGGCCGGCGGGAACCTGGACGTTTTGCGCCTGGATGGCGTTGATCACATCGCCCGCCGTCAAATTAAAACTGTTCAGCCGGGCCGGATCCAGCCAGACGCGCATGGCGTATTCCGTGCCGAATTCATCCGCCTCGCCCACGCCGTCCAGGCGGCGGATCGGGTCAAGCACCTTGGTCGCGATGAAATTGCCCACCGTAACCTGGTCAATGTTGGTGGACGAAAGCGTCAAAAACATCAGGAAGTTGTGCGTGGCTTTCTGCACCGTCACGCCCTGTAATTGCACCGGCGCCGGCAGGTTGGGCATGGCCAGTTGCAATTTATTTTGCACCTGCACCTGCGCGATGTCGGGGTTGGTGCCCGGCACAAAATAAAGCGTGATTTGCGCCTGCCCGGACGACTGGCTGACCGACCCCATGTAAAGCAGGCCGTCAATGCCGTTCAACTGCTGCTCGATCACGGCGGTGACGGTGTTTTGCAGCGTCTCGGCGGAAGCGCCCGGATAATTCGCCGTGATGGACACCGACGGCGGCGCGATGCTCGGATATTCCGCGACCGGCAGTTTGGTGAGCGACAACGCGCCCGCGACCAGAATCAAAATGGAGATGACCCAGGCAAAAATCGGGCGGTCAATGAAAAATTTCGGCATGGCAAAAAAATTATTTAATGAGTTTGCCCGGCGCCGGAATTTTTAAGATCACCGGCGGCGGCGGCGGCCGGTTCAAATGGAACCGGTTTCACAGTCATTCCCGGCTGGGCTTTTTGGAAGCCCTCCAGGATGACCTGCTCGCCGGCTTTCAATCCGCTGGTGATAATCCAGTCATTGCCCGCCGCCGCACTCACTGTCACCGGCCGGATTTCCACCTTGTCATCCGGCGTCACCACCATGACGGTCGGGTTGCCGTCCGCGCCGTAAGTCACCCCGCGCTGCGGCACGGTGATGGCCTGGCTGTCCACCGCCTGTTCCAGCCGCGCACGCGCGAACATTCCCGGCAGCAGCAGGTCGTCAGGATTCGGAAATTCCGCGCGCAACGTCACCATGCCTGTCGTCGGATCCACCGTGATGTCCGAGAACAGCAGCTTGCCTGCGTGCGGATAGGTCGTGCCGTCCTCCAGCAGCAACGTCAATTTCGCCTCGCCCGGCGCGACATTTTTCAATTTGCCGGCGGCAAACGCCTGCCGCAGCTTCAATCCCTCCGTGCTGGATTGCGTGAAATCAAAATAAATCGGGTCGAGCTGCTGGATGACCGCCAGTTCCGTCGCTTCATTCTGGCCGACCAATGCGCCTTCCGTGACGAGCGCCTTGCCGATGCGCCCGGAAATCGGCGCCGTCACCGTCGTGTAACCAAGGTTCAAACTGGCCGTTTCCAGCGCGGCCTTCGCCGCCAGAACATCCGCGTTCCCCTGCGCCGCCGCCGAGACCGCCGTGTCATAATCCTGCTGGCTGACCGCGTGGATTTTCACCAGCACTTCGTCGCGCTGCGCCTGCGCCTGCGTCTGTTTCACGTTCGCCTCCGCCTTGGCCAGCGACGCCTTGGCGCTGTCATAAACGGCCTGCAACGGCGCGGGATCAATTTGAAACAAAACATCGCCCGCCTTCACGTCCGAGCCTTCGCGGTAAACCTGCTTGAGCAGGATGCCCGCGACGCGCGCCCGCACTTCCGCCGTGCGCACTGCGTCAATCCGTCCGGGCAGTTCCGTCGTGATTGGCAGCGCCTGCGTCCGGACGGTCATCACGCCGACTTCCGGCGGCGGCGGCGCGGCGGCCTGCGGTTTTTTCCCGCAGCCGGCGAACAAAAACAACGCCAGCGAAGCCGTGGCGCCCGTCATTAACGCCGCTTCCATCCGCTGGACGCAGCCTTTTCGTATGGTCAAACTCATATTTGTCATTTTCCTTGTCATCTCCGATGATTCGTTTTGTGCAATAAACTGGAAGTTTTCCAGGCGTTTTATTTTTTGCGGCTCCGCTTTCCTTTCACCCCCGAGCCGACCAGGAATAATTCCACCACGCGCTCGGCGGCCTGGCGGTCCGCGCGAAAATTTGGCATCAGCAAATGCGCCGTGATGTAGAAATTGGTCTGCCCGTAAAAGCCGTAGGCCAGTTCCCAACTGTCAAAATACCCGTCCAGTTCGCCCGCCGCCTGCGCGCGTTGGATGAGCGAGTGAATGAATTCCAGATTGCGCCTGCATTTGTCAAGCTGGCACAAGCCCGGCGGCACCTCGCCGGGCGCGGCGTAGGCGGTGGAAAACGCGATGCGCGTCAGCTCGCGGTTTTTTTGAAAATAATCAAACAACGCCACGAGGATTTCGCGCAACTGCCCGCGAAAGTCCTTCGCCCGCGCGACGGCTTCCTGCACCACGCGAAAGCGTTCGTCATGCGCCTCATGCACCAGCGCCTCGAACAGGCCGGCCTTGTCGCGAAAATGATAATACAGCACCGGCTTTGAGACCCTGGCCTCGTTCACGATGTGCTGCACGGACGAGGCGGCGTAGCCGGAGTGGGCAAAATGCTTGAGCGCCGCGCGCAGAAGCTGCTGCCGCGTCTCGGATGCGTCTTTGGGATGAACCGTGGCCTTGGCCATAAACCTACCGAACGGTAGGTAATGGCCGGCGGCTTGTCAACCAGATGTTTTGGCTTTTAAGCGGCGGCCTCCGCCCTTTTCAAAGGCTTGAAACTCCGGCGCAAGCCGTTAGTCTGCGGGCAAATCTTTTATGAAACACCGGTGCTTGAACTTTTTTTGGCTGGCCGCCGTCACGGTGCTGGCCGGCTGCAACAAACCGGCCGGCGGCACGGCCGGCGACGTGATCAAGGTCGGCGAATACGCGTCGCTCACGGGCAGCGAGGCCACCTTCGGCCAGTCGTCGCACAAAGGCACGGCGCTGGCGGTGGACAATCTTAACGCGACGGGCGGCGTGCTCGGCAAAAAAATTCAACTGCTCACCGAGGATGACCAGTCCCAGGCCGGCCAGCCGGCGACGGTCGTGCGAAAACTGATCTCCAGCGACGGCGTGGTGGCCGTGCTGGGCGAAGTGGCGTCGTCCAAATCGCTCGAAGCCGCGCCCATCTGCCAGCAAAGCCATATTCCGATGATCTCGCCCGCCTCCACCAATCCCAAGGTCACCGAAGCCGGCGATTACATTTTCCGCGTCTGTTTCATTGATCCGTTTCAGGGAACGGTGATGGCGAATTTCGCGCGCAAGACGCTCAAGCTGCAAAACGCCGCCGTCCTGACCGATGTAAAAAGCGATTACAGCCTCGGCCTCGCGAAATTTTTCAAAGCCGGCTTCACCGCTGATGGCGGCAAAATTGTTGCGGAACAAAACTACGGCGCGGGCGACAAAGATTTCAACGCGCAGCTCACCGCCATCAAGGCCACGCATCCGGACGGCATTTTCCTGCCCGGCTATTATACCGAGGTCGGCCTGATCGCGTTGCAGGCGCGGCAGCTCGGCATCACCTGCCCGATCTTCGGCGGCGACGGCTGGGAATCCTCCTCGCTCGTGCCCATCGGCGGCAAGGCGCTGGAAGGCTGCTATTTTTCCACGCATTATTCGCCCGAATCCATGGCGCCCGTCGTGCAAAATTTTGTGAAAGAATACAAGGCGAAATACAATGAAACGCCCGACGCCATGGCCGCGCTCGGCTACGACTCCGCGATGATCCTGGCCGACGCCATGAAGCGCGCCGGCTCCGCCACGCCCGACAAAGTGCGCGCCGCGCTCGCCGCCACGAAGAATTTCCACGGCGTCACCGGCGATATTTCCATGGACGCCGACCGCAACGCCACGAAGCCCGCCGTGATCCTCACGATCAAGGACGGCAAGTTCAAATACGTCGAAACCATCGCGCCGTAAATAGGTCGGGTAGCTTCAAAAAATCGCTGTCAAGAAACCAGTTGAGACCTCCGCAAAAGTAGTGGAACAGGTGCCTTGCCTGTCGTGTTTCTGTCCGACTCATTAGAAAATTGAAGCCGTGATGCTTTGTAGAAAACTTTTATTAACACCCTGCTTTAGCGGGATGTGACCGGCGGCGGCATTTGGGAAAACCGTTTCAAACGGTTTTCCCGCTCGATGACATTGTCTTCCACCGCGTTGAAACGCGGTGTTAATGAGATGGCTTCTACAAAGCATAGCCGTGGCTAGTTTCCTCTACGGCGTTCCGCTGCGGTTCGGGTTTTCAGCGGATACAAACCGGGGCAGCAGCCAGAAGTTAAGCCCCCTTGGCCGTATCAGTGCTGATAGGTTATGAATTTCCCATCCTTGCCGATAACAAAACCAAGGTTATCAGGGGCAAGAAGCATCATCCCATTTTCATATTTAATCCCCACTTCAACATCCGCGCCGCCGTCAATGACGCAATACGCGCCTGTCGGTTTAATCACGATGTCTTTCAGCTCATAATGCAATCCCGTGTCCGCCTCGGCCATCGGCAGAACTTCCTCCCTGGTGATGGGCACGGACAAGTCTCGCGATTTGCCATCCGTAGGAATTGAATTCAAGTCATGCGCCCCCTGTTTGGTCATCAGGTAAAACACCTTGGCCTTGTCTTTGCCGTTATAGATGACCAACGTGGTGGAGCCGATCATAAACGTGTAGCAACCTGCCGATACCGCATAGAAGTTGCTCAAATTGATTTCAGACGCATCGAATGGAATATGCCCTTTGTAGGCATTCGCCCACCTGTCAATGGCCGGCTTGAAACGCTCGGCGAACAATTCTTCCAAGGTTTTCCTTTCGGCTGGCGTCAATCGGGACGCTGGTTTGTTTGTCCGAATCTGCTTGAATTGAACGGTATTGGTGTCATTAAGCAAATTTTCAACCATCGGTTTGATTGCTTCCTTGCGGTGAAATATTTTGACCGCAAGGAAAGCAATTAAACCAAGGCCAATTAGTATAATTAACCAAACGGATTTTTTCACGGCTGTTTGACTCCGCTTATATCAAGGTTCCGCAATGCCTCGTCTTGGTTTGACGTGTAAACGCAATCTTTGAATCCAGCAAGTGAAGGTTTCGTTTTGTTAAAATCTTGAAACCTATTGATAGTTGTCTGGCAAGCATACCACCAAGAATATGTCGGGTCACAGCCGCCTGAATATTGATTTTCTCCACAAACCCAAGTTATGTCAACTATCGCTGCAATCTCCGCCGTGGTTTTGTTTCCACCCAACTCATTGTCAGCATATAAATTTTCCACAGTGTCACCAAAGAACAATCCGCAGTTCTTATACATGTGAGAATTCTCCTGCATTCCAGTCGGACGTATCCCGCAAGCTTCAGCCCAAGTTGGATAGCCCAACGCGATCAGGTGGACGTCAGCGGAATAACAGGCAAATATCGTCGCCTTGCGCAAGCGCCAGTGATGCCCGTCACTGTAATGCGCCACCCATTTTTCCAAATCTTCCGAGTCAATCGTGTTCGTTAAATACTTTGCGCCACCCAGATAGCCGCCCGTGCCATGCGCCTGCGCGATGGTCAATTCGGAGTAATAACTGTTGGTGAGTTGTGAAAGGATTCCGACCCATGATTTGTATTCCGCGTTGTAAGGATGGCATTGCGCCAAATTGCGATTAGGCCCGCAATCAGACGGGCTGTATTGAGTCAATGAAAGCGATTGATAAATGTCCTGATACAGCGTCAATAAATTGCCAGCGATGGCCTGATCCGCCTTGTCATCAATGTAGGATCCCGTGGTGTCGCTGGGGTCGTCCCATTGATAGGTCAGCAAACAGCCTTCCGGCGGCCTGATGTTGCCGCCCGCGTCAATCGTGTTGGTAATGGTCAAGGTTGTTCCTGCGCCGCTGTCCATCGGTTGAATGCCGCCGTTTGGGCTGCTGATGTCGCTGGCCGTAAAGGTGACAACATAGGTGCCATTGGAATACGGCGTCACGCCGTCCGCCTCGGTGAAATCCCAAGGGATGGTGATATAGGTTGCGCCTGACGTATCGCCGGAAAAAGCCGCCACCGGCTGGCCGTTGGTCGGATTCAGAATGGATGCTTCAATGTGCCGCGCCTGGTCAACGTAGTAATACACATAATTGGTTCCGGCATCCGGCGGGCAATAATCGCTTGCGAAGGCAAGAAACGTGCCGTTTTCAAAATCGAGGGAGACGGATTGTTCCCCCGAAAAGGAAAGCCGGGCATTGTCCGGCACATTGTTGGTGTCAAACACCCTTGCGGAATTGAAAACAGACAAGGAAACATCCTCCAGTCCATTTGGGGAATAGGGTGTCTCAATGTTGAAGGTGTTGTTTGTTCCAAGTGTGTATCTGGCCGGCAAATCAGCGACGGTCAACTCATACCCTTCTTGAGTCACACCGCTTAAGTCGGTTATGTCTGCTTGAATCGAAATAGTGTTGCTGACAATGTCATAATCGCTGTGGTCGTTCAATGTTATTGTGGGGCCGCCGTAGGGAATGACGCGGAAAAAGGCATTGTAAACCCGCGAGATGTTGGAAACCATCATGTAGGTGGTATCGGATGCCTGCCAATGGGGAATGCTCCCTTGAACCAGCCAGCCGTTGTTCGTATTTACGTTGGAAAGGTCAATGGATTTGAAAAGTGGCGCGGCCAAATCGTCGCCGACAACCAGACAAAAATCCCTTGAAGTTTCACCCGAATAATCAAAATGGCTGGCTTTGAACAACAGACAATCAGATTGATAGGGTAGAATTTGAAGCGTCGGTGAAGTGTTTGTGGTATCCGGGAAACTCGACAACGCATTGTAAAGATTGGTGTCATTGACGGCGGCGACGTTGGTGTCAATCACGGAAAAGGATTGCCCGACGTATTTGGCAAAATTAGGGATGTCTGGTGGCGGCGTGTATGAATATCCGTTCGTTCCCTCATCGCCGCCGCCGGGGAACGGAATCCCTTCACTGTCCAGCGTGGACATTCGCCCGGCGCGGGATTTTCCGCTCGCTTGCAGCCGCTGGAAATCCTCCGGGCTGTCGCCCACGACATATTGGCCGGGGAAACCGCTCATCTCATAAACCGGCAAGGCTCCCTTATACGGATCGCACGGATAAGGCGGAGACAGTTGCTGGTTCAGCTTCGCCGACAGCAGCCAGAATGTTCCCGATGGCGGCGGCTCGGAAACCGGCGTGAGTTCCTGTGCCGCTGCCGGAAAAGCCGTTGCCAGCATAAAGCCGCAGACAAGAGTGATGGTTGTGAGTTTCGCCTGATTTTTGAGGGTGATTTTCATAGTTTTGCCTTGTGATTTGACGTTTATGTTTTGAATTTCATGGGCTGCTTGCCGTGGCGGCAATCATGATTGCCGCCGCTATCACGAACACCTTCTCTCACTTTATCGGACACAAATTTCTCAAAAAATCAATTCTGACGCAAGAACAATTTAGCCGGTTAAGCGATTAAGCTTAATCACCCCTCTATTTAGCCTGTTGGCATCAAGAGTGATGCTTTTAGGACTAAACATAGTCGGACAACAGGTGCGAAAACTTCGAGAACGTAAAGGCTGGTCGCAAGATGAACTTGCCGTAAAAATGCAACTGTTCGGCTGGGACGTCACGCAGAATTCCATTTCCCGATTGGAAAACCAAACCCGCCGCGTCACTGACTTGGAATTATTCATCCTGGGCAACGTCCTCGGCGCGAAATTCGAGGATTTCTTCCCTCTGAATCTCAAGAGCAAGGTCAAGTCGTTCGGTCCGCATTTTCGCACGAAACTCTCGCGCGGCCAAGTGCCGCCCACGCCCAAGCAATAAACGGACTGTTCGCAAAGTGTGCTGGCGACCAAATGTCAGGTGGTGGGCTGGGGTGTCAGCCGCGCATCGCTGGCAAAATTGGAAGCCGGTTTGCGGTGGACTTCGGATTGTGAACTGCTGTTTCTCGCCAAAGTGCTGTCCGTTGACTTGAAGGATTTATTTCCTCCCGGTTTGGAGTTGAAAAAACTTGGCCCGTAATTCCGCAAGTCTTAACACGCTCGACAAAATTTCGCGCCCGCCGCATCCTGCCGCGCGAATAATGACTGAATTTCTCCAACAGCTCATCAACGGCCTGGCATTCGGCTCGATTCTTGCCCTGATCGCGCTCGGCTACACGATGGTTTATGGGATTCTGCGGTTCATCAACTTCGCGCATGGCGACGTGTTCATGCTCGGCTCGTTCGTCGGCTTTTACGTTGCGCCCAAAATCGCCCGACTGATGCCGATGCCTTCGGTTGGCGCGGCGCTCGTGGTGCTCGTCATCGCCATGCTGGCCTGCGCGGCGCTGGGCGCGATCATCGAACGGTTTGCGTATCGGCCGTTGCGCCGGCAGCCCAAGCTCACCATGCTCATCACGGCCATTGGCGTTTCGCTGTTTCTGGAATACACCGGCCAACTGGCTTTCAGCGCGGCCCCGAAAAAATTTCCGCAATTGCTGCCGGTTTATCCCGTCACTCAGATCGGCGGCCTGAGCCTCAACAGCAACCAAGTCATCGTCCTCGGTGTCACGCTGCTGTTGCTGCTGGCGCTGCGGTTCATCGTCTTGAAAACCCGGATCGGCATGGCGATGCGGGCGCTGTCGTTCAATCCCGAGGCCGCCGCGCTCATGGGCGTCAATATTGATGCGGTCATCTCTTTCACCTTCGCGCTCGGCTCGGCGCTGGCGGGGGCGGCAGGCATTTTGTGGGCCATCAATTATCCGGCGATTGATCCGCTGATGGGCATTCTGCCCGGGCTGAAGGCATTCGTCGCAGCGGTGCTGGGCGGCATCGGCAATCTGCCCGGCGCGGCGCTGGGCGGCGTCATCATCGGCGTCACCGAAACGCTCGTATCCGGCTACATTTCCTCGACCTACCGCGACGCCATCGCGTTCGGTGTGCTTATTTTAATTCTGCTGATCAAACCGTCCGGGCTGCTCGGGAAAAAGGAGGTCGAAAAGGTATGACCTTCAAACACGCCAAAGCCGGCCTGCTCGGCGCGCTGCTGTTGAGTCTGCTGGTTTCATTGGGCGCAAAATGGATCAATCCCTATTGGCTCTACATTTTTTACGACATCGGGATCAGCATCATTATGGCCGTGAGCCTGAATCTCATCAACGGCTACACCGGACAATTTTCGCTAGGCCACGCGGGTTTCATGGCCGTGGGCGGCTACACGGCCGCGTTCATCACGAACCAGTTCGGCGGGCTGAACGCCTTTGCCGCCGAGGGGATTTTCCTGGCCGCGCTGCTGGCCGGCGGATTCACCGCTGCCGTCGCGGGGTTGCTCGTCGGCATTCCCACGCTGCGTTTGCGGGGCGATTATCTCGCCATCGTCACGCTCGGTTTCGGCGAGATCATCCGTGTCATTTTTCAAAACATGAATGCGGTCGGCGGCGCGCGCGGCTTGAGCGTGGCGCACGGCTGGACAAATTTTTTCTGGGCGTTCGGTTTCGCGGCGGTGACGGTCTATGTCGTGGTCGCGCTCGTGCATTCGACCTACGGACGCGGCTTCATCGCCGTGCGGGATGATGAGATCGCGGCGGCGGCGGTGGGCATCAACACCACGAAATACAAGGTCGCCGCGTTTGTCATCGGCGCGTTCTTTGCGGGCATCGCGGGCGGGCTTTACGCGCACTCGAAACAATTTCTCACGCCGAACGGCTTCGGCTTCATGCAGTCCATCACATTTGTCGTGATGGTCATTCTCGGCGGCATGGGCAACACGCCCGGGGTCATCATCGCCGCCGTTCTGCTCACGCTGTTGCCCGAAGGATTGCGGATGGCCGCCGGCATCGAGCATCTGCCAGGCATCACCAAGGAATTCCCGTTAAGCTGGGTCGGCGACGCGCGGATGGTGATTTATTCATTGTTGCTGGTCGTGCTGATGCTGACCCGCCCACAAGGTCTCTTTGCCTTCCGCAGGCAAAGAAATTAAAAATGAAAAATGAAAAATGCCGATTCCAGTCCGCGCGATTCGAAAAATATTCCACCCCGGGACATTGTGGAACGCACTTTTGAATTTGCGGTTCGAATCATCCGGCTTTGCGGAAAACTGGATGAACGTCCGGGTGTTGGTCGAATCTTAATGAGTCAGATTCTTCGCGCGGGAACAAGTGTTCCGGCAAATGTCGAGGAAGCGCAGGCCGCGCAAAGCAAGGCCGACTTCGTGAGCAAGATGAGCATCGCATTGAAGGAGGCGCGTGAGACGCACTTGCGTCTCCGCCTGCTTGTTCCAGCCAAGCTTTTGCCTGACGCACAATTGCAGCCCTTGATTCAGGAAGCCGACGAGATCAAGCGTGTGATTGGTGCAATCATAGTTTCAACCAAACGTGGTAGAGAGTCCTGATTTTTTAATTTTACATTTTTAATTTTTAATTGTGATGTCCGCACTGCTCCAACTCGATAAAGCCACCATTCGCTTCGGCGGACTTACGGCGGTGTCGGAATTGGATTTGCAGATCGGGCGCAATGAACTCATCGGGTTGATCGGACCGAACGGCGCGGGCAAGACCACGGCGTTCAATCTTATCACCGGCGTCTATCAGCCGACGGGCGGCGAGATTTTTTTCGACGGGCAAGCCGTCACCGGCCACAAGTCGCATCAGCTCGTCGCGCGCGGCATTGCGCGGACGTTTCAGAACATCCGGCTGTTCTCCTCGCTCACGGTGTTTGACAATGTCCGCACGGTTTTCCACCTGCATTTGCGCGGCGATGTTCGTCACGCGCTTTGGCGCGGACGCGGCTTTTTGGCGGAAGAAAACCAGATCGCGGCGCAGGTGCTGGAACTGCTGGAAATTTTTCAACTCGGCAAATTGCGCGATGAGCCGGCGAAAAGTTTGAGCTACGGCGACCAGCGCCGGCTGGAAATCGTCCGCGCGCTCGCCACGAAACCAAAGCTGCTGCTGCTCGACGAACCGGCCGCCGGCATGAACCCGACCGAGAAGGCTGAATTGACAAAGTTGATCCGTTTTGTGAAGGACAAGTTTCAGATTTCAGTCCTGCTGGTCGAGCATGACATGAAACTGGTCATGGACATTTGTGAACGCATCGCCGTGCTGGATTACGGCGTGAAGATCGCCGAGGGATCCCCGGATGAAGTGAGAAAAAACCCGAAGGTCATCGGCGCATATCTGGGCGAATAAATGCTCGAAATCAAAAATCTCTCCGTCAGCTACGGCGCGATCAATGCGCTGCACGGCGTCTCCTTGTCCGTGGCGGCGGGCAGCATCGTCACGCTCATCGGCGCGAACGGCGCGGGCAAGACTACCACCTTAAAAACCATTTCCGGTTTGCTGAAGCCCAAGGCGGGGGAAATTATTTACGACGGCAGAAACATCGCCGCGCTGCCGCCCCATGAAATCGTGAAGCGCGGCCTGGCGCACGTTCCCGAGGGCCGGATGATTTTTGCGAATTTGACCGTCCGCGAAAATCTGCTGATGGGCGCGTATCTTCAGCGCGACAAGAAAATTATCCGGCGTGAATTGGAATTTGTCTTCGCCACCTTTCCGCGTTTGCAGGAACGTGAAAAACAAATCGCCGGCACCTTGAGCGGCGGCGAGCAGCAGATGCTGGCGATCGGCCGGGCGCTGATGGGCTGGCCCAAATTCCTGATGTTGGACGAACCGTCGCTCGGCCTCGCGCCGCTGCTGGTGAAAACCATTTTCGAGAAGATCGTCGAAATCAACCGTGAGCGCGGACTGACGATTTTGCTGGTGGAACAAAATGCGAACCGTGCGCTGGAGATTTCCCATTCCGGTTATGTTTTGGAGACCGGCAGAATTATTTTGTCGGATAATTCCATCGCCTTGCGCCAGAACCCGCAGGTGCAAAGCGCTTATCTTGGAGGATAAATTGCCTATGCAAAGAACCCGGCAATTTGCCAGCGATAATTATTCCGGCGTCTGTCCCGAAGCCTGGGCCGCCATGGCCGAGGCGAACATCGGCCACGAGGTCAGCTACGGCAACGACCACTGGACGCAGCGCGCGACGGATTCCATCCGCGAAATTTTTGAGACGGATTGCGAGGTGTTCTTTGTCTTTAACGGCACCTCGGCCAATTCACTTTCCCTTGCCTCGCTCTGCCAGCCGTATCACAGCATCCTCTGCCATGAACTCGGACACATTGAAACCGCCGAGTGCGGCGCGCCGGAGTTTTTTTCCAACGGCAGCAAAATTCTGCTTCTGCCTGGTGAAAATGGAAAAATCTCGCCTGCCGCCGTGAAACATGCCGTGAAGCGCCGCAGCGACATCCATTATCCAAAACCCGGCGCATTGAGCCTGACGCAGGTCACGGAAGTCGGCACGGCGTATTCGGTGGCCGAAATCAAGGCGCTCACGGAAACCGCTAAATCGCTCGGCCTGCGCGTGCAGATGGACGGCGCGCGGTTTGCCAATGCCGTGGCATCGGCAAACGTGGCCCCGGCGGAAATCACCTGGCGCGCGGGCGTGGATGTCCTTTGTTTCGGCGGCTCAAAAAACGGCATCGCGCTGGGCGAAGCGGTCGTTTTTTTCAACCGCGAACTGGCGCATGAATTTGATTATCGCTGCAAACAAGGCGGCCAGCTCGCTTCGAAGATGCGTTTTCTTTCCGCCCCGTGGCTGGGAATGTTGCAGGATGGCGCGTGGTTGCGGCACGCAAAGCACGCGAATGAAATGGCGAAGCGTCTGGAAACCGGATTGAAAGATATTCCCGGCATAAGCATCTCCTATCCCGTCCAGTCGAACGCCGTGTTCGCTAAAATTCCCCAGGCGGCGGAAGAGAAAATGCACGCGCAGGGCTGGCGGTTTTACACCGGGGTCGTCACGCCCGGAGAATCGCGCCTCATGTGCAGTTGGGACACGACGCCGGAGGACGTGGCTGCGCTTGTCGCGGACTTGCGCGCCATTATTTCATAAAGCCCAAGCCAATTAGTTGAAATCGTTTGTTGACTTCACCCGCACGTTTGATAGATTCCGCGTCCCTTTATTGGAATTTTGAGATGAAAACGCATTTGCCGAAAGTAAATTTGGACCAGCGCAAGTGGCACGTCATTGACGCCGATGGCGCCGTGCTCGGACGACTGGCTGTGCAGGTCGCCGATATTCTGCGCGGCAAAAACAAGCCCGTCTATACCGCGCACCTCGACGCCGGCGACTTCGTCATCGTCGTCAATGCGGAAAAGGTCAAGATCACCGGCAAGAAGGAAACCGCCAAGGAATACATGAGTTATTCCGGCTGGAAGGGCGGCGAAAAATACAAGACCGTCGAACAGGTTCGCGCCCAGAACCCCGAGTTTCTGATCGAACACGCCGTCAAGGGCATGATCCCGAAAAACCGCCTCGGCCGCGTGCTCCTCACCAAGCTGAAAGTTTTCAAAGGTCCCAAGCACAATCACGAGGCGCAAACACCCGCCGTGCTCAAAGCCGCAAACTGATTTTAATTTATTAGTATGGCCACCAAAACCACCAACGAATTCCTCGGCACCGGCCGGCGCAAGACCGCCATCGCCCGTGTCCGCCTCGCGACCGGCAGCGGCAAGATCACGGTCAATGGCCGCACGTTTGAAAATTATTTTCCGCTGGACACCCAGCGCGCCACCGTTTCCTCCCCGCTGACCGTCACCGGCACGGCGGACAAGCTGGACGTGCGCGTGAACGTCCAGGGCGGCGGCCCGCTCGGCCAGGCCGGCGCGACGCGCCACGGCATTTCCCGCGCGCTTTTGAAATTTGACGCGAACCTCCGCCCGGCCCTGAAGGCGGAAGGTTTTCTCACGCGCGATCCGCGCGCCCGCGAGCGCAAAAAATACGGCCAGCCCGGCGCGCGCAAACGCTTCCAGTTCTCGAAGCGTTGATCGCAACGGAAAGTTTTCAAAACCCGCTGGCTTACGCCGGCGGGTTTTTTATTTTTTGAAATCGTCCTCATCGTCGTTCTCCTCCTCGTCCTCGAATTTAATTTTCGAGCACGAGGAGAAGGACGAGCACGAGGAAGAAGAAATTTTCGTGTGATTCGTGTATTTCGTGGTTAAAATTTTTTAAGATGAAAATGAAAAAAGTCGCCATCGTCGGCGCGTCGGGTTATTCCGGCGAAGAACTCGTCAAATTGCTTTTGAACCATCCGCACGCGGAACTGGTCGCCGTCACTTCGCGCCAGAACGCCGGCCAAACGCTGGCGCATGTTTTTCCAAAATTCGCCAGCCATCCGAAATCAAAGGCGCTGCGCTTCGTCGAGCCGAACGCCGGACTGCTCGCCAAACAAGCTGACGTGGTTTTTCTCGCGCTGCCGCACGGCGTCGCCGCCGAATACGCCGTTCCGCTTCTCAACGCGGGCTGCATCGTCATTGATTTGAGCGCCGACTTCCGGCTCAAGAGCGCGGAAAACTACAAGGAATTTTACGCGCACGATCATCCCGCGCCGGACTTGTTGAAAAAGGCCGTCTATGGCTTGCCGGAATTTTATCGCGACGAAATCAAAAATTCCCTGCTCATCGCCTCGCCCGGCTGCTATCCGACCAGCGTTTTGCTGCCGACGTTGCCGTTGTTGAAGGCCGGCCTCATTCAGCCGCAGGGCATCATCGCGGATTCCCTGAGCGGCGTCAGCGGCGCCGGCCGGAAGGCGGAGACGGATTATCTGTTCGTCGAATGCAATGAAAGCGTCCGTCCTTACGGCGTGCCTAAGCACCGGCATTTGTCGGAAATCGAGGAGCAAATGTCTTTCGCCGCGCGAACCAAGGTGACGGTTCAATTTACGCCGCATTTGATTCCCGTGAATCGCGGCATTCTGACGACGCTTTATCTCGCGCCGGAAAAATCTTTTTCCACGCCGGAAGAAATGGCCGCGCTGGGCGAAAAAATTTCCGCCTGTTACGCGAAGGCCTATGCGAATGAACCGTTCGTCCGCGTGCTGGCAGGCAAGGCGCTGCCCGACACGAAAAATGTCACCGGCACGAACGTCTGCGAAATCGCGTGGCGGCTCGACCCGCGCACGGGACGGCTCATCGTGATGAGCGCGGAAGACAATCTCGTCAAAGGCGCGAGCGGCCAGGCCGTGCAAAGCCTGAACATTTTGAGCGGCTGGCCGGAGACGGCGGGCCTGGTTTGAGCCGTGCCGTCCAAGATTCTTCATTCTGTGAAATGGAACGCGGCGGATTACGCCGCGAATTCCGCCGTGCAACAAAGCTGGGCGCGTGAACTCATCGCCAGATTAAATCTGCGCGGCGACGAACATGTTCTCGATGCCGGCTGCGGCGACGGCAAAGTGACGGCGGAAATCGCGCGCGCGTTGCCGCGCGGTTCGGTCACGGGCGCGGACGCCTCGCCGCAGATGATCGAATTCGCCCGGAAAACTTTCTCGGCGGGAAAATTTTCAAACTTGAGGTTCCGCGTGATGGACGCGCGGAAAATAAAATTTGAACGGCGGTTTGATCTCGTTTTTTCCAACGCGGCGTTGCACTGGGTGGACGACCACGAAACGGTTTTGCGCGGCGCGGCCTCCGTCTTGAAGCCCGGTGGGCGGCTCGTCGTTTCGTGCGGCGGCAAAGGCAACGCCCATGATATTTTTCTCGCGTTGCGCCCGGAAATGCGGTTGAAACGCTGGCGCGGTTTTTTCCGCAAAATGCCGGCGCCGTATTTTTTTTACGCGCCGGCCGATTACGAAAAATGGCTGCCGAAATCCGGCTTCCAGATCAGCCTGCTCAAGCTCGCGCCGAAAGACGCGGCCTATGCCGGCGTGGCCGGTTTGGCGACGTGGCTGCGCACGACGTGGATTCCTTACGTCCAGCGCGTGCCCGAAAATGAGCGGGAAGAATTCATCGCCGCCGTCACCGCGCGCTATCTCGCCCAGCATCCGCCGGACGCGGCCGGCAAAGTCCATGTCCGCATGATGCGGCTGGAAATTGAAGCGACAAAATTTTGAATTTTAAGTTTTTAATTGTTAGTTGTCGCGGTAATCATGCTTTCAACTTAAAGCTGAAATTCAAAACTGGATCTGCGATTCCATGATAATGAAGAAAAATCTCAAAGAAATCCCCGGCTCCATCGTCGCGCCCGCCGGTTTTCTCGCCGCCGGCGTTTTTTGCGACATCAAACGTCTCGGCACCGGGAAAGGCTCAAACAAGGGCCGGAAGCGCGATCTGGCGCTCATCGTTTCCGAAGTGCCCGCCACGGTGGCCGGCATGTTCACGACCAACCAGGTCTGCGCCGCGCCGGTGAAAGTCTGCGTTGAACGCATGAAGAAAGGCATGGCGCAAGTCATCGTCGTCAATTCCGGCAACGCCAACGCCTGCACCGGCAGGCAAGGCATGGCCGACGCGCGCGAAATGGTTTTGTTCACCGAGCGAGCGCTGGGATTTTCCGCCGGACGGGCGCTGGTCGGTTCGACGGGGCGCATCGGCGTGACAATGCCGATGGACAATGTCCGCGCCGGCATCATCGAGGCCGCCGTTGAACTGGGCTGCACGCGCACGCACGCGGCCAATGCCGTCGAAGCCATCATGACGAGCGACACCCGGCCGAAACAAATCGCGGTGGAATTCAAGCTGGGTGGAAAAACCGTCCGCATCGGCGGCATTTGCAAAGGCGCGGGAATGATTCAGCCGGGAATGAGCGCGACGGGTGCGCGGCCGGCCGCGTTGCCGCATGGCGGATTGCACGCGACGATGCTGGGCTTCATCACGACGGACGCGGCGGTGGATCAAAAAGTTCTGCAAGCCGCCTTGAACGAGGCCGTGGCGCAGAGTTTCAACCGCATCACCGTGGACGGCGACATGAGCACGAACGACACGGTTTTGGTTCTGGCGAACGGGCTGGCGGGAAATGACAAATTCAAAATTCAAAATTCAAAATTCAAAATTTTTCAGGCCGCGCTCAATCACGTTTGCCTTGAACTGGCAAAGATGATCGTGCGCGATGGCGAAGGCGTTCACCGCGTCGTGACAGTGCGCGTGAATGGGGCGAAGACGGTTCAAGCCGCCGATGCCGTCGCCCGCGCGGTGGCCAACAGCGCGCTGGTGAAAACGAGCTGGCACGGCGGCGACCCGAACTGGGGCCGCATCATTGATGCGATTGGTTATTCGTCCGCGATGGTGGTCGAGGAGAAAATTGACATTGGTTATTCCACGGTTGGCGGAAAAAAAATTCTTTGGAGCCTCAAGCGCGGCCAACCAACTAAGGCGGCTTTCAAACAATTGTGCGCCGCCGTCGCGCCGAAGGAATTTGAACTGCACATCAACCTGAATCTTGGCCAGGCCGGTGCTGTGATGTATGCCGCTGATTTGACCGAGGAATATGTGGATTTCAACAAGGGCGATGTGGGTGACCCGAGTTCGTTGGGCGGTTGATCGTATCACGATTGAAACCAGCCAAAAAATCCAGCCAAGTTGCGGATTATCGTTGACTCTTTTCTTTCGCCTGAAAAAATCTTGGAAAGTTTCAGGGAAATTTTGACAACGTCGTTCAAATATTCAAACCACCGCCGCGTCTGCGGCGGAAACCCCATTGTCCGTTTTTTCTTACCGTGAAAAATTACATTCTCGACACCAACGTCCTGCTTCACGATCCGAATTCACTCGTCAATTTCCAGGAAAACAATGTCGTCGTGCCCATTGAAGTCATCGAGGAGATTGACCGGTTCAAGCGGGAATCCACCGAGCTGGGCCGCAATGCGCGCACGGTTTCGCGGATGCTCGACGGCTTTCGCGGCGAAGGCAGTTTGAGCGCGGGCGTGGATCTGCCGAACGGCGGGAAGCTGAAGATCGCTTTTCAAAAGAACGGCCACGGCGAAACGATTTTCACCAAGGACTCGGTGGACAACCGGATTCTGGCGCTCGCCGCCAGCGTTCAGAAGGCGCAGCCGAAAGATGCCATGATTCTTGTCTCCAAGGACATCAACCTGCGCATCAAGGCGGACGCGCTCGGCCTGATGGCGGAGGATTACGAAACCGACCGCGTGTTCATCACCGACCTTTACACGGGCATGGTGGAGCTGACGGTTTCGCCGGAGAAGATGGCATTATTCCGCCTCAAGGGCGAACTCGCGCTGGACAGCGGCAAAAAATATTTCCCCAACGAATACTGCACGCTCACGGATGAAGCGAATCCCAAAAAGGCGGCGTTGACGAAAGTGGATGCGACGGGGACAAAATTGATTCCCATCCATGACTGCCGCGAAGGCGTCTGGGGCATCAAGCCGCGCAACCGCGAGCAGCATTTCGCGCTGGACGCTTTGCTTGATGACCGGGTGAAGCTGGTCACGCTCATGGGCAAGGCCGGCACGGGAAAAACCCTGATCGCGATGGCCGCCGGTTTGAAGCGCGTGGTGAACGACCGGGAATTTCGCCGGCTCGTCGTCGCGCGCCCGACGATTTCGATGGGCAAAGAACTCGGCTTCCTGCCCGGTTCGCTGGACGAAAAGCTCGCGCCGTGGATGCAGCCGATTCATGACGCGCTGGAGATGTTGAGCGATCTGAACATGGGCCACGATCACCGGCGCAGCGGCGATTTGATGCGGAACGGCAGCATCGTGGTGGAGGCGTTGAGCTACATTCGCGGGCGCAGCATCGCGAACCAGTTCATGATCATTGACGAAGCGCAAAACCTGACGCCGCTGGAGGCCAAAACCATCGTGACCCGCGTTGGCAGCGGCACAAAAATTGTTTTCACCGGCGATCCTTACCAGATTGACAATCCGTATGTGGATTCGTCTTCCAACGGATTCAACTACATCGTCAGCCGGTTTCGCGACCAGGCGATTGCCGCGCACGTCGAACTGCAAAAAGGCGAGCGTTCGGAACTGGCGGAACTGGCGGCGAACATTCTTTGAGGCGGATGACGCCGCCCCCCTTGGTTTTCAGCCGTTTTTTTTTGATGTTTGACATTTTTGCCAAGTCATTAGAAGTTGGTTGCAACGAAATAGGATTATGATTTCAAACGAACGTCCATCGCCTTATGGTCGTCGCCCTTATCAAGGGCACGGTTACGGTGCGCCCAAGTATAACCCGCAATACAACCAGCCGCCGCGCCCGCCGGTCAACGAGGACACGCTCAAAAGCGGCGAAGTGCAGATTGAACGCAAAAATTTTGTGTTCACCTTGAAGGAAAATCCGCGCGGACGTTTTCTCCGTATCACCGAGGATGTCGGCGGCCGCCGCGACACCATCATCATTCCCTCGACCGGCTTGGCGGATTTCAAGAAATTGGTGGACGAAATGGTGAAGGCTTCCGGGGAAATTCCCGAAAAACAGCCAAATCCCGAAGCTTGAGCAGCAGGTGAATCTGAAAAAACTCCGCCGGAATTATTTTTCCAGCGGGTTTTTTTTCTTCCTCGGTTTCGGCGGGCTGACCGGCTTGGCGTCGCCCCACAACCCTTCAAGATCATAGCGCGCCCGTGTCTCGGCGTGCATGACGTGGACGATCACGTCAAAATAATCCAGCACCACCCATGAACCCGAGGCGCCGCCTTCCGTGCGGGCCGGACGCAGGTCGTGTTCATCCCGCAACCGGCCGCGGATTTCCTCGACGATGGCGCGCAAGTGCGGCTGGCTCGTGCCGGAAACGATGACGAAATAATCCGTCACGCTTGACAGCTTGCGCACGTCCAGCACCAGAATGTCTTCGGCCTTTTTATTGTCCGCCAGTTCGCGGCACAGCAGCGCCAGTTTTTTAGAATCCATATTTGCGGGCAGGATTTAACCACAAATGAACACGGATGAACACGGATAAAATTTCAGGATCGAATCGCCCGGAGAACGCGAAGGCGGCGAAGGGGATAAAAGCTGTTTCCACCCTCGGTTTTCCTCACGTTTTTCGCGCGGCAGGTTTTCTAAATATAAAGCCGGGCGGCGCGGATGGCGTCAGCCACGAACGGCGGCACGAGCTGGTCAACCGGCAAACCGGCCTGCACGCGCGAACGAATTTCCGAGGACGAGACGGTGAATGGAAAGCCGCGCAGCCTCCGTCCGCGAAACGGCGGCGGAAAGACGGCGGCGGCGCCGCCCGGTCGCGGCACGGCGGCAAATTCCGCCAGCCGCGCCAGTTCACCGGCTTCCCGCCATTCGTTGAGTTTCTCCGCATTGTCCGCGCCGATGAGATAAAAAAGCCCGGCGCCGGGAAAGCGCCGCGCGTAATCGCGCAGCGTTTCAACCGTGTAGGAAACGCCGCCGCGCGAAATTTCCTGCCCGTCAATTTCGCAATTCGTTTTGCCGGCGAGCGCGAGCCGGAGCAATTGCAAACGGATCTCCGGCGGCGCAATTTCGTTTTCAGTTTTGAACGGCGATTGCGCGGCGGGAACAAAAAATAATTTGTCCAGTCCGAGTTCTTCCATCGCCGCCTGCGCGACGAGCAGATGGCCGAGGTGAACCGGATTGAACGAGCCGCCATAAATGCCGAGTTTCATTTTTAATCGTGGCCGGGTTTATGAAAACACGGCCCGTCACTTTAGCCGCGAACTCGCGTTCGCAGCCACAAAATTTACCGCAAATTAAACCGGCTCGGTGTAATCCAGGTCTTTGCCGTGGGTTTCTTCCAGTCCGCGCAAGGCCCACAACGCAATCAAAAAACAAACGCCGCCGACCACGGCCGCGCTGGTGACGATGCCGGCTTGCAATTTGAGATAATTGAACGAAAGCGCGATCGGCACGAGCGAACCGCGGATAAAATTCGGCACGGTCGTGGCCACGGTCGCGCGGATGTTCGTGCCGAATTGCTCCGCCGCAATGGTCACGAACACCGCCCAATAGCCCATGCCGAAACCGAGCAGCAGGATGATGAGATAAAAGGTCGCGCTGGAGCAGCCGCGCGCGAGCAGAAACGCCGCCATGCACAGCGCCGAAAACAGCAGGAAGCCGAAGACGGTTTTTTTGCGTGAACGCATTTGCTGGCTCAAACAGCCGCTGGCGAAACCGCCGAACGTGATGCCGAGATAGGCGAAGGCGACGGCGTGCGCGGCGTTGACCGCGCCCTGCACGTTCAAGGCCCTGGCGAATTCCGGTGAGAACGTGACGAGCACGCCGACGACAAACCACGTCGGCAGACCGATGAGAATGCAACGGAGATACTTTCCAAAACGCCGCGCGTTGGTGAACAACGAGAGAAAGTCGCCGCGCGCGGCCCGCGCCGGGCCGGTTTTCATTTGCTGAAACAGCTTTGATTCCATGACGCTCATCCGCAAAATCAGCAGCAGCAACCCAAGTCCGCCGCCGATGAAATAAGCGTTGCGCCAATGCACGAGATCGGCGACCAGGCCGCCGACCACCGCGCCAAACACGCCGACGGTGGCGACGATCATCGTGCCATAGCCGCGCGTTTCCTTCGGCAACACTTCGGCAACCAGCGTGATGCTGCCGCCGAGTTCGCCGGCGAGACCGAAGCCCGCGATGAACCGCCAGACGGCGTAGGCTTCGAGCGAATGGACAAAGCCGTTCGCGATGTTGGCGATGGAATAAAGCAATATGGAACTGAACAACAACGCGACGCGGCCCAGCCGGTCGCCGAGAATTCCAAAAACGATGCCGCCGGCCAACATTCCGATCATCTGCAGGTTCAGCAGAAAAATGCCGTGGCTGACCAGCTCGTCGCCGGAAAACCCCAGATCCTTCAGGCTCGAAGTGCGGACGATGGCGAACAGAATCAGGTCGTAAATGTCCACGAAATAGCCGAGCGCGCCGACGATGACGGCGGGCGCGAAAAGCTGTCGCAAAATGGATTCATTTGTTTTCATGGATTGCATTTGCGGTTGAAATCGTAAATCGTAAATCGCCAATCGTAAATGACTATGACGCGTCATTGCCATAACTGCGGCGAGCCGTGGGCGCTTTCGGGCAATCCGGGGCGCGGCGAGGTCTGCATGAAATGCCGCGCGGATTTGCGCGTGTGTTGGAACTGCCAGAGCTACGATCCGCGCGTGGCGCAGCAATGCCGCGAGCGCCGCGCGGAGCCGGTGCTGGAAAAGGCCGCGGGAAATTTCTGCGAGTATTTTGAATTCAGCCGGCGCAAATGGGAACCGAAGGAAATCAAAAATTCCCGCGAAGAGGCGGCGCGGGCGAACCTGAAAAAATTGTTCGGCGATTGAACTTTCGTCCGCCGCCGGTTTACAGGCTTATCCGCCCGTCCGCCCCGCGCGTCGCCCAGCGGTTTTGCAGGCCGGCATTGTCAAAAGGATAGCCCAACAAACGAAGGTCATCCGCATAGACATCCGCGACGATGGCCTTGGATTCTTCCGTGTAATATTGGCGGTAGTCTTTTTCCCGGGACAAATTGCGGTTGGTTTCGATGAGCGTGGCCTTGAGGTTCAATTTTTGGGAAATGAAGGCGAAATCAGCGGCAAGGTTTTCAAAATAACCGATGAAATCCAGTCCGGGCCGGTTTTTTTCAAGGCAGATGAACCGGCTTTGCGGGCGGAAATGCAGCGCCTTCTCGACGTTTCGCCGGTTGACCCAGCCTTTGACAAAGGATTCAAAGTTTTCATAACGCGAAAATTTCCGATCCGCCCAGCCCCGGTCATTTTCGTTGAGGCCGCCTTTCTTCATAAAGAAAAACGCCGAGACCAGCCGGTCAAAAGGGTTTCTGACGATGGAGAATTTGAAATAGCGGTTGAATTCCGCCGGGCCGAACATGATCTGGTAACGCCTGATCCCGGCGTGCCCCAGGTCAAAATCACCGAACAAGCTTTTGACCACGGAAATCCCGGCGCATTTCGGGATGTGGACAAAAATGCAGCGGTGCTGGTCGAACACCCGCCGCTTTTGCTGCAGGCCGGCGAACTTGGCCGGGCGAAAACACCGGAAATTAAACCGGCGGATCCTATGCCACAGTTCGTTGGCGGGAGGACTGGGGTGCGAAGACAGCAACATGTGAAACGTAAAAAAGGTGAAATCATCGCCCAAGACAAGGGAATTCTTTCTCCTGTTCAAGGTCGCGAACGCCCACTAGCTTTTCTCCGCATGAAAGTCAGCGGTTTTTCATTTCTGCGCGACGGCCAGCGGCTCGGTTATCCGTTCGTCGCCTCCATCCGTTCAGCCCTGCCGCTGGTGGATGAATTCATCATCGCGCTCGGCCCGTGCATGGATGAAACGGAGCAGATGCTCCGCGACATCGGCGACCCCAAAATCCGCATCATCCCGACGCAATGGAACGAGCGGATCAGGAACGATTACAGCGTCAAAGGCTTTGTCTATGGCCAGCAAAAATCCGTCGCGCTCTTCAACTGCACCGGCGACTGGGCGTTTTATCTCGAAGCGGATGAAGTGCTGCACGAAGACGACCTGCCAAAAATCCGCGCGGCAATGACAAAACATTTGAACGACGAGCGCGTGGAAGCGCTGGCCTTCGACTACCTGCATTTTTATGGCAACGCCAACACGCTGGCGTATTCACCGGGCTGGTATCGCAGCGAGGTGCGTATCATCCGCAACACGATTCCCGCCTGGTCGAGCGAGGCGCTGTTCTTCAACATTCTCGACAGCCATAAAAAATCACGCCACCCGCGCGCAGCGCACACGGGCGCGACGATTTATCATTATGGCTGGGTTCGCAACGAGACGCAAATGAACCTGAAGCGCGCGGCGGTGCGGAAATTCTGGGACGACGCCAAGCCGGAGCCGGCGGACTATTCAAAGGTGGATGCGGCCGCGTTAAAACTGTTCACCGGCCGGCATCCAAAAATTATGGAAGACTGGCTGCCCAGGGCGGCGGGAATTTTTCAAACCGATCCCGGCCACCGGCTCACGGCCCGTGAAAAAAAACATCGCCGGATGATGTGGCTGGAAAAAGTTTTTGGCCTTCGGTTTGAGAAAAAACATTACCGGCATGTGGCTTGAACGGGAAGCCTGCCTTCCAGCAGCATTTTTATGGACGCCCGTTCAAGGCGGCGCGTTTCCTCTGAAGGCGTGAGCGTCATTTTTTGCGGACAGCCGGCGGGAAAATAGCCTGTTGCCTCGTTTGGCCAAATCCACTAGGGTTTTTCATGATCATTGAAGCTGTCGGTTTCAGACGTGGTTTTCCCAATGACTAAAATTATTCCGCTTTTGCGCTTCAAATTCATCCGCCTGCTGGAGCGGATTTGCCGGCCGGACACGCTTTACCGGCTGCTGCTGCCGCTGGCCGTCCTGCGCGCGGCTTTCAAAAAAAGCACCGCCCCGCAGCGGTTGCCCGCGCCGGTCGGCCGGGGCATGGTGGCTCCCGGAAATGCAAAATCCCAGGCCGGCTATCGTCAAAATGCCGTGCTGACCTTTTTCCCCGACCGGCTGCGGAATCCAGCGTGGCTGTCCCGTTGTTCATTTTCCGGGATTGACCGGCTGCAGGATTGTCAGCGCCGCGGCCAGCCGGTCATTCTTGCAACCGCGCATTTTGGTCCGGTGTTCCTGTTGAGCCGCTGGTTGCAGGCCGCCGGCATCCGGTCGGCCACCTTGGTGTCCGGACGGACAGATGAACGTTCCTATCTGAACCGCCTCAAAGACCGGGCCACTTTGTTCCCCGAGATTCCCCGGGTGTTTTTTCCGCATCAACTGCGGGAATTGACCAAGTTTTTGGCGGCCGGCAACGTGCTGGTCATCGCCATTGACAGCCCCAGAGGAAATCAAATCAAAGTTCCGTTGGATGCCCGCCATCATTTCCGTCTGGCGACGGGGCCGATCCGTCTGGCGGCGCGGCACGGGGCGCGGCTGTTTCCCTGCACCATCCTGGATGAGGGCCGCTGGCGGTTCCGGTTTGAACTGGGGCATCCGGTGCCGGCGGAATTTTTGTCAGATCCGTCTGATTTGGCGTCCGCCGGAAATTTTCTCGCGAGCGAATTGCTGCCATGCTTTGCAGCGCAGCCGGAACAATGTTCCAAAATGGTTCTGGCATGTTTCGAGACGGCCGGAACCGGTTCTGCCCCGGGAATCAAACCAGATGAAACCGCGCTTTTAACTTCAGCCCCAGGAAACCATGAACCTTAACGAACTGCTGGACGCTACCGCCGGGCGCCATCCGCAAAAGCCCGCCCTCATTGAAAACGAAACTTTCGTTTCCTATTCGGCCCTGGTCAAAACTATTGCCGATTTTGCCGGACGGCTCATTGAACTTGGGCTGCCTCCCGGCTGCCGGGCGGGTCTGCAGGTGCCGGGCAATTTGAATTACGTCGCCCTGACCTATGCCTTGTGGCGGGTTCAAGCCGTCGTCATACCCATTCCGGTGGAATGCCCGCCGGAGGAGGTTTTGGAAATCACGGTCAAGATGCAGTTGCAGGCGGTCATTAGTTCAAAGCCGACGGACGGGGCCGAACTTTTCCTGCCGGGCATTTATTTTCTCCGGCTGACGCCCGCGTTCGTGCCGGACAATCACGGCCTGAACCTCGCCTTCATCCGCTTCACCTCCGGCACGACCAGCGCCCGCAAAGGCGTGGCCTTGTCCCACGAAACCATCCGCGACCGGGTGGTTTCGGCGAACAAGTCTTTCAGCATCGGCTCAGAAGACGTGGTGATGTGGAACCTGCCGATGTCACATCACTTTCTTATCACCATTGTGCTTTACTTGAGCGAAGGCACCACCATCGTGCTGGCGAATCACGCCCGGCCGCGTTCTTTCCTCGCGGAACTGAACCGCCGGCGGGGCACGGTGCTTTACTGCGCCCCGCGCTATTTCGCCATGCTGGCGCGGGATGATTCGGACCAGCAGATGCCATCCGTGCGGCTGGCCGTCTCCACCACGAGTTCGCTGCCGGAAAGCACCGCCTGGGATTTTCACCGGCGTTTCGACCGTCCGTTGATCCAGGCCCTGGGAGTGATTGAACTGGGACTGGTGGCGATTAATTTGCAGGCGCCGTTGGAGCATTGGAATTCCGTCGGCCAAGCCGCCGGCGATTTTAACGTGCGCATCGCCGAGCCTGACGCTGACGGCTGCGGCGAACTGGCCGTTTCCGGGCCGGGCATATTGGATGCCTATGTGGCGCCGTGGGTGCCGCGCGCCCAGCTCTTGCAGAACGGCTGGTTTCACACGGGCGACATCGCGCGAATGGATGACGCCGGCCGGATCTATTTGCTGGCCCGCAAAACCTCGGTGATCAACCGGGCCGGGCAGAAGGTCTTTCCGGAAGAAGTTGAGGCGGTGATCAACCGCCATCCCGATGTTTCCGAGTCGCGGGTATTTGGCCGGCGGGATGCCCGCCTGGGCGAGGTGGTTGAGGCGGAACTGGTGCTGCATCAAAAAGACGCCAATTTAGCCGGCATCCGGGCATTTTGCCGGAGTCAGCTTGCCACCTTCAAGATTCCATCTCAGATGCATGTCGTTTCGGAACTGCCCCGCACGGCGGTGACTGGGAAAATTCACCGTGGTGCCGGCCCGGATGTTTCGCCGGCGCAACATCCTTCAGTTTGAAATTCAAGTTGTCTTGAGCTGCGCCTGTTCGCACGCGGCAATGACGGCGGCAGGAAATTTTCCAGCGGCCAGTTTTTGCCCGGCTGCTGGTGAACGCCTGCACAAACCGACAATGACATTGAAATGGATGGCGGAGCGATTAAGAATGGGGGCATGGACGCACGCAATCAGCTTGAGCCAATGATGAAGCCACTTCCACTCTGCTCCACTTTTTAGATGGCGACCCGAATTCTCATTTACGAACCGGCGGTGGCCGGTCATCACCTCGCCCTTTTACGGTGCATTCTGGAAGACCTGACCCGCGCGGGAATTCCCGTTTGCGCGGCTTTGAGCCCCCGGCCCGAAGATCAGGAACGCATCCGGGCCAAGCTGGGTTCAGTTTATGATTTAGTTCAAATTTGCGCGGCCGCAACCACCCGGCCTCTGGCCCGAGCGGCCGAGCTGGTGGCCGAGACCAGCTCCAGTCAGGTTTTTTTCCCCAATCTGGACGAGCTCGCCTCTGCGATGTTGCGGCGGGCCGCGCTGGGTTTGATGCCGCCGGCGCTTCTGCGTGGCAAAATCAGCGGCATTTACGTTCGCCCCCGCTGTCTGCTGGGATTCAGAGCCGCTCCCAAAGAGTGGATCAAGGCTCTTGGTTTCAATCGCATGCTCAAGGCCGGCTGGTTTCATCGGATTTTTCTCCAGGACGAATTGCTGGTGGCCCGCGCCCCGCATCGTTTTCGGGAACGCTTTGCTCATGTCCCGGAACCCTTTTCGGGTTCCTTTCCTGCCTCCCTGAACGACGCGCGCCTGCGGTTGGGGGTGCCTTCAAGCCGGTTGGTTCTCCTCCATTACGGCGTGGCGGCGCGGCGCAAGGGCCTTCACCTGACCTTGCGCGCCTTGCGCCAGCTTCCTCTGGGACAGCGTCCTTTCCTGCTCTGCGCCGGGGCGCAGTCCCCAGATGCCGAGCTTAATTCCAGCCTGCGCCAGTTGGTCAGCGCAGGTGATGCCTTGGTTCTCGACCGCTTCATCATGGACGATGAAGAAGCCGATCTTTTCAGTGCCAGCGATGTTATCCTCCTGACCTATCAGGGCCATTTTGGCATCAGTGCCATTCAGGTGCGGGCGGCGGCCGCCAGTCGCGTGATCATCGCCTCGGACGAGGAATTGGTGGGGCGGCACGCCCGCGAATACAAGCTGGGCTGGCTCTTTCCCTCTGGCGATGTAGCCGCTCTGCGCGAGATTTTTGCCCGTTTGCCGCTGGCAGGCCCCTTGGATCAAACTCCCTGGCAGGAAGGCCAGCGCCGCTACGCCGAGATTTTTTCGCGGGAGAATTTCCGCAAGACGTTGGTCAATACGTTCAACCAGTAAAACAGTGCCTCATTCGAGCGCCTGGTCACATGCGGCAATCACCGTGTCCAAATTGATCGTGGCGATGTTCCGATCAACCGGCGGAAGCAGTGACCATGCGGCATGACGAAACGGATGCGGACGTCCCGGACGATTGTGATTCATCAGCATGACCACACGCTTGCCTTGCGCCACCGCGAGGTGGAGCGCGCCGGTGTCGCCGCCGACAATGAGTTTTGACAACTGCATCAGCCCGCCCGTAACCAGCAGCGGCACGCCGGCGGAAACGAAAAACCCAGCGGCTCGGGCCGGTTCCAGTGTGGATTGATCGGCTGGCCCGCCTCCAAAAATCACCTGCCAGCCGCGCGCCTGCCAGTGCCGGGCCAGGGCCAGATAATTTTCCAGCGGCCAGTTCTTATGCGGCGAACTGGTAAATGGCTGCACGAACAGTAGCGGCTTGTCGGATGAATTGTTTTTTGCCGCAAGAAAAGCGCGTGCCGCGTCCAGCGCCTCTGCCGGCAGGACGAATTCATTGCGGGCGTTTTCTGTTTTCAGGCCGCATTGCCGCAGCAGTGCCAGGTGCATTTCGGCGGCATGCACTTCCCGTTGACGGTCGGCGAATTGAGTGTAGGCCCAGCGGCGACTGGATTTGTGAATCACTCCCCAACGCTGCCGCGCGCCGGTCAGCCGCACGAGCCAGGCGCTTTCGCCATTCCCTTGGAGATCTACGGCAAGGGCAAATTTTCCGCTGCGCAACTGGCGCAATAACCGGATGAGCTCGCCGGCGGAACGCAAAATATTTTTGCCGCGCAACCGGTTTCGATCAATGGCGATTACCTCATTCACCTCACGAAAGCCGCGCAGCAGTGTTGAATTTTCTTTGGTGGTGAGAAAGGTGATTTGGGCTTCTGGAAAGTTCTGTCGTAAAACCGAAACGGCCGGCAGTGTCAGCACCACGTCCCCAATGGCGGTAAGCCGGACAACCAAAATTTTCCCGGAAGCATTCATCGCGATGCCGGTTGACGACTGCTGGTGGGAGACTCAGTCATGGGGGTCGGTGACTTGCGGTTCTGCTCCTCATAAGCCTTGAGATAGCGAAAGAAAGTGTAAAACGCCGCCATCCTAGCGATGGTCAGCCCCCGCCAGCCGTCCAGAAAGCCCAGCTTGAAAATATAGCCGCGCACAAAGCGCCAGGGCGGGCGGACCAGCAATTGCAGGAGCGTGATGCGGCGGTTTTCCTGGCGGCACGTTTCCGCAAACTCGTTGGCATACCGAACGGTCTTTTGCAGCAGATGCTCCAGGCTTTCCATGCTGTAATGCAATAATTCCCCGTGCAGCTTCCCGACGCGGCCGTTGACGATGACTCTGCCGTGCGGAAAGGCGCCGCCCCAATGTCCCTTTCCCCGGCGCCACAGCCGCAGTTTTCGGTCGGGATACCATTCGCCGTGGCGGATCCATTTGTCATAATACAGGGTGCAGCGCGGAAAATCGTAGGCCGCAAAAGGCGCGGTCTTCTCTGGCCTGGCAAACAACTGTCGAATTTCCGCCGCGAGTTCCGGTGAAACCACTTCGTCGGCGTCCACGGACAGCAGCCAGTCGCCGGCGGCCTTGTCGGTGGCCGATTGATTTTGGGCAATGTTGCCCTTCCACGGCTCGCGAAAAACTTTGGCCCCGAACGATTCGGCGATTTTATCCGTGCCGTCATTCACATCATGATTGATGACCACGATGATTTCACCGACCCAGCCCGCGACGCTTTCCAAGGTGCGCCCGAGGCGGTGCGCCTCGTTGCCGGCGATGATGCAGACGGAGATGGGCGGTTTGGTCGGGAAATTCATGAGCCGATCAGCTTTGCGGCAGTTTATGGATTCAACGGAACCGCAGCCAGAATGAATTGCAATGACACCTTGGGAGCCGCCGTCAAATTGCCGGGTATGTTTTCATGAAACTTCCCGATTGTTTAACCCGGGACGCCCTGCAAAACTATTTTTGCTTATGACCGCCGGCCGCCTCCGCATTCTTTTTTGCTCCCATGCGTTTCCGCCGGGGGTCAGCCAGCGCTTTCCCGGCGTGCAAAGCGCTCCCCACGCCCAGCAAACCCACATGGGGCTGGCGCTGGCCCGTTTGGCGGATGTCTCCACCGTGGGCTGGATGCACCATAAAGTCTGGGGCCATTTGGAGCCACGGGACAATTCAATCGGGCTGGAGCACGAGCTTCTGCTGTGGGATCTGAAGCCGGAGCTATGGCATCGCTGGCGTTCGTGGCGGCGTTTGCGCCGGTTTTACCTGGCCAAGGTGGAACGCGAAGGCATGCCGGACGTTTTGCTGGTGCCCAACATCCTGCCCGTGTTCAACCACTTTGTTTGCTGGCTGCGGCGGCAGCCCCGGCGACCTTTGATCGCGCTTTTTTTGGCCGACTGTGAAGGGCTGGGGCGCACGGATTCCTGGGGGCGCCGGTTAAGATACAAATTAAAACCGATGCAGATGCTGGAAAATGACGCGGTTTATTTGCATGACGTTTGCATCGCTCTTTCCGTGGCGACGCGCCCGTATTTTGAGGCACGGCACATTCCCTGGCTGTGGATGCCGTCAGCCTACAATTTTTCGTATAAACCGCCCGCCCCGCCCGTGGTTTCAAATGGCCCCATCCGTTTTGGCTATTTCGGCGGGCTGTCCGAGAATTCCGCGACGGCACAAATGGTGCGCGCATTTTTCAATTCAGGCGTGCCGGGTTCGCTGCGTGTCTGCGGCTTTGGTAAATCCACGGAGCAACTGAAAGAAATCGCCAAAACCCATCCTAATTTTCATTTCGACGGACTGTTGGCGCCGGAAGATTGCCTGGCGTGGGCGCAAAATGTGGACGTTCTGATCAATCCCCGGCTGCCCGTTTGGGCCAACAGCTTTTCTTCAAAAATTTTCCAATACGGCATCACCGGCAAAGCAATCCTGTCCACGCGCATCGGAGGAGTGGATGAAGTGGTCGGAGAAAACGGGATATACTTTGACGCGAACGACCTTGAAAACTCGCTGTGCCAGAAGCTGACTGAGGTGGCCGGCATGGATCGGGAAGAACTGCAACGCCGGGGCGCAGCCATCCGCGAACGGATGCTCCGGGAATTCAACTGGGACACCCAAGCCGCCAGAATGATAGATTTTTTGAAAACGGCCAGCCAGGCGCATCGTGAGGGGCAAAAAAATTCCTAGCCGCCGGAGCCGGGCAGATCAAAGGCGGCTTTAACCAGTTCGTCCGTGTTTATTTTGCCAAGGAAAGGCGACCCCGGCTCCTGACCGCCAAAAAAAACCCGGTATTGCGGGCCGATGGGAATCCACTGGTTGCGGCCGGGATTCGGCCAGAACCAGACGATGGCCGGCGTGCGGGTCATGGCGGCAAGGTGCATCGGGCCGGTGTCGCCGGACAAATGCAGCGCGCTGTGCCGGATGACGGCTGCGAACTGGGGAAGGGTCAGGTTTCCCGCGAACACGCGCCAGGGCTTTTGCGGCAGCAACGCAAGCAATTCATTCATTTTCCGCCGTTCGCGCTCCGTTGGCGCGCAGGAGAGCGCAATTTTTTTACCCGGGAAATTTTCCCCCAACGTGGTGATCAACTGCACCAGTTGCGCGGGCGGGAGTTCTTTGCGGTCGGCGGTGGTGAACGGACTGACGTGAAAATAATGCCCGGTGTCGGCGGCCTCGATGTCGGCGGCCCGCAAGCGGGCAGGACTAATTTCAACGTGAAATTCCGGCGGAGCGGAAGGAAACCCGGCCTTTTCCAGGCAGCGGCAGCGCTGAAGATACATGGGATCCAGATTAACCGGATACTGCACGTGAGCGGTGAACATCTGCCGCCAGAACAGCGGGCCGCCATCGTCGGGCCGGCGGCCGAGCCGCTCGCGGGCGCCGCTGAAAAATGACAGCCAGCTTGAACGGTCGGAGCCATTCAGATTGATGAGCACGTCAAATTTCTCCCGGCGGAGCGCCCTCACTATCTGAAAATTCTCCCGCCACGTCGCATGGCGGGGAAACCGCATGTAACCCCAGGTTTTGTCCACCCACGGCGCACAATCCATGAGCGAGGTGATATGCGACGCGACGATCACATGCAGTTCGGCCTGCGGATACGCC
>Ga0164241_10000981_pt1 | contig 40418 bp, 35 predicted proteins | sample OricomyardsoilBY_FD_108780 | JGI IMG/M metagenome (GOLD analysis project Ga0164241, IMG submission 108780) | Backyard soil microbial communities from Emeryville, California, USA - Original compost - Back yard soil (BY) | ecosystem: Environmental > Terrestrial > Soil > Unclassified | place: USA... | reverse complement strand
GCCCGGCACCGAGCCGAAGCTTGAGCTAACTGCGCGTTGAGCAGCGGCGGCGCGTTTCAGATCCTCAAGTAGCCCGAGCCCAGCGATGGAGCTCGGGCGAGCCGTTTTTTGCTTGCCGCCGCCTGCTCCAACGCTCAGTTAGCCGCGGTGCCGTGCAGCGCGTCGTCGTAAGGCGAGTCAGCTGGCTTTTCGTTGCTGCTCGATGAGGGTGGCGACGAATCTCGCGACCAGATCTTGCTGGCGTCGCGGAAGCGAGACGGCCTGCTCGAAGACGCGCTGCAATTTGCCGACGGGGCCAGGGCGACGCTGCTTGAGGGGCTGATCGCCGAGGATGTCCTCGACGCGGACCCCGAGTGCTTTTGCGAGCTGTGGCAGGACGTCTGAACGCGGGGGGATCGGCGAGGTTTCCCAAAAGCCGATGGTTTTGGGTGAAACCCGAACAAGTTTGGCGAGCTCGGCCTGGCTGAGCCCAGCCGCTTTGCGCAACGCGACGAGGCGCGCTGCCTGCTTGGGACGGGGCTTGGCGAGATGGCGAGGCATGCCGGGATTGTAGGGGTGCATCTCGGGTGCGCCGAAAAATGCGTTAGACTACGCAGCGGTGCTGCATCGTAGCTGGCTGGCGCTCCTGCTCGTGCTCATCGCGCGCCAGCTCCGCCCCGCGCTAGCCGGCACGTTCCTCGCTCTGTGCGCGCTCTTCATCTCCGCACCAGCCGCCGCCTCGCCGCAATCAGCAGCCGCTGCGCCTACCAGCGCCAACGAAGCCTCACCACTCACCTGCCACGTCTTCGCCATCGCTCTGCGGGTCCCCCACGTCCGGGCGAATGCCCGGCGTTTGGGGGCCCCCGGCGCGCGCAGCGAAGCGAGCACGACGGGCCGTCCACCTCCGCTCGCCGCAGGGGGCAAGAAAGACACCCACCCGGGCTTCCAGCCCTTCGGCTACGCGGGCGGCCTCTACGACGCCGACACTGGGTTGGTGCGCTTCGGAGCTCACGACTACGACGCGACTATCGGCAGGTGGACGACCAAAGACCCCCTGCTGCTCGGCGGCGGCTTCAACCTCTACCTCCGCACGGTGGCCTATCGATTCCCGCAGAAGAATCCGAAAACGGGCGCGGAGCAGCGCGGCCAGCTGCAGCGAACCGGTGTCACCTGCCGAAACTGAGCCCCTGCTTTCAACCCACTCGCGCTAACCGATTGATCTTGCTTTGTTTTTCGTCAGCAGATCGGGAACTGCCCCCGAGTCGATCCCGCCCCGCGCCGAGACCCGCAGCGTGCTCGCGGCCGCCCGGCACGCTACTGGTCGCCCGGCCCTGGTAATGCCTTCGTCGTCGTGTTCGTGCTCTCCGCCGCTTCGCTCACGTCGTCGTCGATCGCCTCCCGAATCACGCGCGTCGTCAGCTCATCCAAGTGCTCATCGAGCTCTCGCGATAGAGCTTGATACTCAGGCCACAGCGTCCGATCCTGAAAGCTCTTCGGCGCCTTCACCATGACCGAGCTGCGACGCTGACCAGCCTCGCGATAGGGCTTGAGCCCGTACCGTCGGCACAGCGCGAGAAACAACTTGCGCTTCCACGGATCGTGTAGCGAGTACCGGTACTCGATCTCCTGCTCCCGCCCGCGCAGCTCCGCCAGCCGCGCTCGGATCCGCTCCGCCGCGCGCCGCGCTGCCTCGCGCTCTCCGTCGATCTTCGTCCCGGCGTGAAGCGCCTCGATCTTGCGCAGCTTCTCCAGCAGCGTTCCTTCAAGCGGCAGTTTCATGCCGTTAGCGCAGCACGAACGCGCCGGGATGTCATTCGCGACCGACGTCGCCTGAAAATTCCGCAAGCTCGCAGCGCCGCGTCAGAACAGGACGTCCTCCCTATCGGCCCGCCGCCGCGACGGTTGCGTTCGATTTTGCGCAACCTTCGTCACGCCTGTCCGAACAGGCGGCATGGGACCTTCCTCCGTTTCAAGCTCGACCCCGAACACCGGTCTCGACGTCACGCCCGAGGAATTCGCAGCTGGTGCGAGCCTCACCGAGCGGCCGCCACAGACGAGCCGCAGCACGCCTGCCGGCTCACCACCAGCGTCTTCGCCGGCCGTGAAGGGCCTGGTGGACGAACATCCGTCATCCGCAGCCTCGCTTCCGCCGCCCAAGAAGGATTGGTGCGGTAGCGACGGCACCGGCTGGGTGCCGGATGGAGCGTTGGGCGTCACTTGGAGCGACCCCTGCAAGACCCACGACGAGTGCTACGGCACCCCCGGCGCCAACAAGTTCCTGTGCGACTACACGCTCCAGCAGGACATGTCGCTGGCTTGCGCCGCCCAGGACGGCGGCATCCTTTGCCAGATCATCGCCGACATCTACTTCCACGGCGTCAGGACTCCTCAGGGTGAAGAAGCGTTCGAGCGAGCGCAGGCTGCTGCCGCAGCGAAGGCGCAACGATGACCGAGCGCTCGGTGCGATGGTTTCGCCTGGCCCTGCTGCCGGCGGGGGCAGCGTGGCGACTATTCTTGACCTGGCCGGTTCGGCATTGGGATTCGGCCGTGGTGTCGTTGGCGATCGGGCTCGTGCCGTACGGCTTGCTGGCCGCGTTGGCCCCCCGCATGGGCAGACCAGCGGTTCTTTGGACCACCGGTCTGGTAGCGCTCGGCATCGACATCGCGTCTGGCTCCGCCGCGATGACGACCGCTTCGTCGACCGGAGCGGTGGCGGTGCTGATCGGACCATTGGTCAGCGCTGGGGTGGTTGTTCCGATCTGCCTTGTGATCGACCGAGCCCTAAAGCGGGCGCTCCCCTCCCTGTGAGGGAATCGAGCACCTGAGCTCAGTCGTAGGCGGCGCGCGGCAGCGTCGCGTAGAACGGGCCGACGCCGTCGACGTATCCGGCGAACACCTGCCCGTCGTCGGATACGTCGCTCGCGAACACGATGCCCGGCGCGGGCGCGCCGTATTGGCTCAGCAAGTCGTTCAGCGTGCGGAAGCCGTGCCGCGCCGTCCACACGAAGGTGGCCGAAGGCGCGGCGACCTCTGGTCCGGTGGGTCCCCTCACGACCAACACCTTGCCGGTGCCGCTGATCGCGATCGGCCAGCAGCGAACGGATGGACAAAGGATCTCTTCCCGAACGCTGTCTACCCAGAGCGAGTGAAAGTCGGTCGAAGCGTTGAAGAAATAGGTCCGCGCGTCCGCGCTCACCACGATGCTCGAGGTGTGTTGCCCATCGGACGGTACCCAACCCTGGACGAACTGTTTCGTGCCGCCAAAATCGAAGCTAAAAATCTGCAGCGCATCGACGCCGAGCACCGAGCCTGCGTCGGGAGACACCTGCAGCGCGAGCGCGTTTTCCATGGCTGTGATCCGCTCCAGACCCGTTGCCGCCGTCCAGCGCACCGGGTGCGGCCCGATATCGACGCCGCCGATCAGATGGCCGACGACCATTTCGCCGTCGGGCGTCATGCTCAACGGCTCGGGCTTGTAATAGTCGCCGGCGGGGATGATTTGCTCGGGTTCTTCTCCGAGGCGGTGGCGGTAGGAGCCGCCGGATGTGTCGGCGGTGGCCAGCACCGAGCCGTCACAATTGAGGCTGCTCACGCGGTATTGAAGACCATCGACAGTCTCGAAGGCGCTCTGCGGGCGCCAGCGCATGGTCGTGCGTCCGACCTGACCGGCAACTACCTTGCCGTTGCCGCTCACTTTCGAGAAAGAGGCGTCGATGTCCGGTAAGAGGGTGAGAGTCGCGGTGTCGGGCCAGCGCGACGCCCGGCAGCCGATCACCGAGTCGAAGCCGAGCTCGCCGCCGTCTCCGCCGCTGTCTCCGCCGCCGCCTATGCCGCCGACGACACTGCCACCGCTGGTGGCTCCCGCTTCGCCGGCCATGCTCGCGCTGCCGCCGCTGCCTGCGAGGCCTGCTCCGCCGCCTGCGCCTCCGTCATCGTAACGTGGTCCACAGCTGACCAATGAGCCGAGCAGCAGCCAACCAACGACGTTTCGCGACGCAATCGAGCAAACCTCATGATTCATGGTCACCCTCCGAGCAATCGATGGCCCTCATAGCGAGCTGGCCAGGCGGCACGAAGCGTATGAGTCAGCCGCTGTGCGATGAAAGCGGCATGTTGCCGCGAGGCGCCGCCGCCGCGAGGCAACATCCGCCGGCGGTCGTCGCCCCGGCTCTGCGGCAACGTGACGCAGCTCGGGCGGCGCGGGTCCGCGCTAAGGTCTCGACCTTGATTCGCCGCGCTCATTTCCTCGCTGTTTGGCTGCTGGTTGTCTGCGGCTGCGGGGCCGAGCCGGCGGGCGATCAGGGCGCCGCCGCGGCGCGTCCCGCGACGCCTGACTGTCGCGCACCCGCCGGAGTCTCCGATGCGCCGCGTACGGTCGCTGAAACCGTCACCTTGATCAACGCGCTGCCCAAGCCGCTGAGCCTGCCCTGCTTCCTGGAGTCGCTTGCGCGTCCGTTGCAGCTGCAGGCGAGCATCAGCTTGTTCAGCGCGCAGCCGTCCAAGGGACAGCGCACGCCGCGCATCTTTCTGTTTCGCGATCCGCTCGTGATGTCGATCGTTCCCGACGGCGACGGTTCGGAGCTGCTCGAGTTTGGCGAGCAACGCCCGAGCCTGCGCTCGCTCAAGGCCGAGATCGCGTTCCCGGTCTCGGCCCCGCTCGAGCCATCGGCGCCCTATGAGGGTCTGATGTTCAACCCCCAACTGACGACGTGCGGCGGATGCCACGCGAATGAGCAGCAAGAATCGGAGCTGTCCGGAGCGCGTACGTTCGTCTCCGTCGCGCTGCGACCGCGGCAAGTCGATCGGGTCAGCGTGCTGTCGCTGGGCCACGAGCTCGAGATCTGCGATCGAGCCCAGGAACCGCTGCGCTGCGCCATGCTCGACGCCCTGCTTGGTTGGGGTCAAGTGACGGAACGCGAGTTCCCCGCCGAAATGGCGACGTTCGGCGGTCCGTAGCCCGAGACGCGTGCGCGGCGCCTGCTCTCACTGCTGCGACGTTTTGGCCACGCGACCAGGCGCGATTCTTGCGTCCGTCGCCGGGATGCCCACGCCCGCCAAGGCCTCGAGTCAGGCTCCGCTCATTCCCGCAGGCTCCGCCAACGAGGTCGCGCTCGACGCGGCGGCCCTTACCGACGTAGGGCGGCTGCGCGACAAGAACGAAGACGCCTACCTGATCGGGACGCTGCAGCGCTCGCTGGTCGTGCATGAGGCTACCGCCTCCGCTCAGGGCTGGTTCGCCGGCGAGCCTGCCGGCACGCTGCTCGTGGTGGCCGACGGAATGGGAGGACAGGGCGGCGGGGAGATCGCGAGCCGTACTGCTATCAACGCCGTCAGCAGCTACCTGCTCAACGCGCTGCCCTGGGCGCGGCCGGCCGCGGTGACGGGCGAAGAATGCGAGGCGATCACGGACCTGCGCGGGCAGCTCTCCACGGCACTCGTCGAAAGCGACGCGACGATCAAAACGGCCGCGGCAAAGACCCGCACCCCGCGCATGGGCACCACACTGACGGCGGCCCTCATCATTTGGCCGACGGTGTACGTCGCCCATGTTGGGGACACCCGCTGCTACCTGCTTCGGGCGGGACAGCTGCGGCGTCTGACGACCGACCACAACATGGCGCAGAAGCTGTCCCTCGCCGAGGACAGCGAGCGCGCCATCCAGCTTCAGAGCATTTTGTGGAACACGCTCGGCGCCAGCGACGAGCTGCCTCAGCCCGAGCTGAGCAAGCTGGATTTGGCAGTGGGTGACACGCTGCTGCTTTGCTCGGACGGCTTGAACAAGCACGTGAGCGACGAGCAGCTACGAGGCGTGCTCGAGGGCCCGGGGACCAGCCGCGAGCACTGCCGGAGGCTCGTCGAGCTGGCCCTGGAGGGCGGAGGTACTGACAACGTGACCGCGCTCGTCGCGAGGCTCGAAGGCAATCGAACGACGCCCGGGTGATGCTCAGCCGCCGAGCGGCACCTTGACGTCGAACGTGCCGGAGATGTCGACGTCGTCGGCGCCGGTCTCGCTCGGCAGCGTGCCGGTCAGCTTGATCGTGCAGAGATAGTACACGTCGTCCGGGTCCGCCGTGCCGTGGGTCGTGGTGACGTTCTGGAACGTGATCGTCACGTCTCCCGAGGTGTCGCTCGAGGCCTTCCACAAATTCGTGGTGCCACCTTCTTGGCTACCGAGCTGGCAGTTACCGGGATGGTCGGCGCCGAGCTTCCAGCTGTCACCGTTGGCGGGCGGCGTCGACGACGACAAATCGCACGCGAAGGTCGAGGAATCGTTGCTGCCGTCCAGGTAGAAGCCGCCGCCAAACAAGGCCTCGTAGTCGCCTTCGCCATCGTTTTGATAGACCCTCGCGATAGCGGTGCAGATGAACTGCGCGCCGGTCGGGGGGAGCACGGCGCCCCCGCTCGTCGAGTAAGTGCACGCGCCAGCCGGCACGGTCGGAAGGTCGTTTGCGTCGCCGCCGGCGCCGTCCTCGGCTCCGCCGGCGCCCACGACGGGCGACATGCCGCCTTCACTCGGCTCGCCCGCGTTTCCGGCGCCCTGCCCGCCGGCGCCGCCACCACCGGCCTCTGGGTTGTCGGTGCTTGTTTCACCAGCCCTGCTGTCGTCGGCGCCAGCGGCTCCGCCCGGAGTCGGAGTGTCGGAATCGGTGCACGCCGCAGACAAGATAGACGCGCACAAGAGCACGGATGCAGAAGCAAGGAACCGAAGCTGGGTCATTGCCTTCGAGCACAGCACGGGCGCGGCGCTACGACAACGAGAGAACGGCTACATCCCAAACGGGTGACCACGCGACAGTTTGCGATACCGGCTGGGCCTCAGTCCCACCCCGATTTGCCGTTCGTGTTGCGGAGGATCGCGTGGACGGCGTGGACCTGTCCGCCGGACATCTTGATCATGTGCATGTCGAGGTGGCCCGTCGTCTGATAGTCGAAGAGGGTGAAGCCGGCGGCGATGCCGCGCAGCTCGTCGACGACGGTGACGCGCGGCTCGAAGGTGCCGCCCGACGTGGGGGTGCTGGGGCTGCACGACGCGCCGGTGCCGCAGGAGAAGTTGCCGCCGCCGTTTTCGAGCCGCCGGCAAGCTGCCGTGACGTTGCAGACGCCGGACGGGAACGCGCGGAAGTATTTCTCGATCCAGCTCGTGAGCTGCTGCCGGGTGGCGCGCTGATCGGCCGGCACCTCGTCATGCCAGCCAATGTCTTCGGCGATGGCGATGATCGCGGCTGGGTTCGAGTCCACCGCGAACGAAGCCGAGTAGTCGCCCGGACGCACGACGATGGTTTCGACCTCCGTCAGCTTCCCGTCGCGTACCTTGAGGCGTACGGCGACGGGGCGATCGGTCGTGCCTTCGGGAACCACCGCCTGCGCCGCCGCGCTGCAGGCCTCGGTATCGAGCGCGCGCTGGGCGTATTTGGTGTCGCCGGCGTTCTTCCAGAAATCGGTCGTGCCGATCGTCGTCGCTTCCGCGTTTTCGGTGAACTTCACGTCCGCAGCCAGCGGCAACGTCGCCGGATCGCCGGCGCTGAGCGCGGCGAAGTAGTCGTCCAGCAAACCGTCGAGCAGCGCTCGTGTGCACTCGCCGCTCGAGGCGCCGCCGGCGCCGCCCGCGGACGCACCCGCGCCGCCCGCGGATGCGCCCGCGCCACCGGTCTCGCCGGTAGCTCCGCCGCTTCCTCCGCTCGACGCCCCCCCGCGTGGCGCACCGGCCGCGCCTCCGAAAGAAGTGCCCGCTGTCGATCCGGGCGCGCCGCCTTGACCGGCTGTGTTTCGAGCGCCGGCCTGCCCGCCGTTGCCATGACCGCCCGCGCCGCTCTGTCCTGCCGAGGTAGCGGGGGCACCGCTGGCGCCGCCACCGCCGCCGTTGCCCCCGCTGGCGCTGTCTCCGCAGCCGGCGAGCGCCAGTGTGAGGGCAAGACAACCGGTGACGGGGACAAAGGGAGCGAAGCTCGAGGATTGTCGGCGTGCCATGCGCGAAGCCTATCAGAAGACGCACTTCGCGCCCTGGCGCTGACCTTGACGTCCGCGGCGCCGATCGCTGCCACGATAAGATTTTGCGCTGCGCGGTCGGTGCGACGTGGCGAAGCGACACAGAGAGCGGGGCCGCGCCGTGTTATTTACGACGGCGATGGGATCTTCCGTGAAGAAGGTGACCAGGGCGGACGCTCGCCCTTCCGTCTGCTTGACGATGATCGTCAAGAACGAGGCCGCCGTCATCGAGCGCTGCTTGCGCTCGGTGCGCCCGTTCGTCGATTGCTGGTCGATCGTCGACACTGGCTCGACCGACGGGACGCAGCCGCTGATCGCGACGAATCTCCGCGAGTTGCCGGGCCAGCTTCATGAGCGACCGTGGAAAGACTTCGGGCACAACCGCAGCGAAGCCCTGGCGCTGGCGCGTCCGTGGGCGGACTACTGCCTCGTGATCGACGCCGATGAGACCTTCGAGGTTCCGCCGAGCTTCGCCCTGCCCGCCCTCAGCGCTGACGGCTACTACACGCAGCATCGCGGCAGCGCCTCGACAGTGACGTTCGATCGCCTACAGCTGCTGAAGAGTGACGCCGCCTGGCGCTACGAGGGGGTTCTGCACGAGGTGGCGGTGTGCGACGGCCCTTACCGCACCGCCTCGCTGGTCGGGCCGCTGTGCGTAGGGCACTTCGACGGTGCGCGCAATCAAGTCGACGTGAAGGAGAAGTACGCGCGTGACGCGGCGGTGTTGGAGCAGGCGCTGGAGCGCGAGCCACGCAACGCGCGCTACGTGTACTACCTGGCGCGCAGCTACCGCGATGCGGGGCAGCCGGACAAGGCACTGGAAAATTTCGCGAAGCGCGCCGATATGGGCGGCTGGGACGAAGAGGTTTGGCATTCACTGCACATGATGGGTGTGCTCTCGGCCGATCTCGGGAAGTACCACGCGGCGGTGGCGTCTCAGCTGCGTGCGCATCAGCTCCGTCCGCAACGAGCGGAGGCCCTCTGCGCGCTCGCGCGGCTGCATCGCCTGCGCGAAGAGCACCACCTGGCGTACCTGTTCGCACGCCAGGCGGCGCGGATTTTGCGACCCAATGACCGGCTGTTCGTCGATGATTCGGTGTACCGCTGGCGCGCGCTCGACGAGCTCAGCATCGCGGCCTATTGGGTCGGCGAGTACGAGGAGTCGCGAGATGCCTCGCAGGCGCTGTTGCAGAGCGACGCCGTACCGGCCGAGCAGCGCCCGCGCATCGAGCAGAACCTCCGGTTCGCTGAACAGAAGCTCGGTACGCCAACGCGCGAGGCGGTCTCGACGCGTGGCGTTTCTGACCAACATGAAAGTCCCGCCATGAAAAAGTGAATCGAACGCGGGCTCACGACGCCCGCACGCGTTGACTCGAGCTGACTGTCATGCGCTCATCACCGGTTCACAAGTTGGGAGCTCTCGATCGATTCGATCGCTCCCGCATCGAGAAGGGGCACGACCATGAAGAGCGCACGTGTATTGGGTGTCGTTGGTTTGAGCTTGCTGTCGCTCGCCGCCTGCGATGGCGATGGAGCGAACGGCAGCCCGGGCAGCTCCGCATTGCTTCGCTTGTCCGGCGAAGAACCGGGCGACAATTGCCGCGACGGTGGCACGAAGATCGAGTTTGGGACCGATAGCGACGGCAGCGGAGAGCTCGATGACAGCGAGGTCGAGGGCGCCCGTTACGCCTGCAACAGCGTGAGCACCGGCGCACAGGGACCAGCCGGCAACGACGGCGAACGAGGCCCGACAGGGCCGGCCGGTGACACGGGTCCGCAGGGGCCCAGTGGCGAGCAGGGCCCGGCTGGTTCTCCGGGCGACACCGGCGAGATGGGGGACACCGGCGCGACCGGCGCCACCGGCGAGCAAGGCCCAACCGGCCCGAGCGGCGACACCGGCGCAACCGGCGAAACGGGTCCGAAAGGTGATACGGGTGCCCAGGGCGATACGGGACCGACCGGCGCTCAGGGCGATACGGGCGCGACCGGTGAAACGGGTACGACTGGTGACGCGGGCGCGACCGGCGCAACCGGTGCCCAGGGCGATACGGGTGCAACCGGTGAAACGGGCCCGGCGGGAGCGACCGGCGACACGGGCCCGACCGGAGCGACCGGCGACACGGGCGCGACCGGACCGACAGGACCGACCGGGCCAACCGGACCGACAGGACCAACCGGACCGACGGGGCCGACAGGACCGACAGGACCGGCGGGACCAACGGGACCGACCGGCGCGACAGGCTCGAACGGTGCGCTCGTCAACTTGGTGCCCATCGACGCCGGTACGACCTGCACCACCGGCGGCGTGACGATCCAGGTGGGCCTCGACAACGGCGACGGTGGCGGCACCGCCGGCAACGGCGTGCTCGAATCCGGCGAGGTCGATGACTCGACCGACATCTGCAACGGCTCAACGCCCGGCGCAGGGGAACCAGTATGAACAAAACGCAAATCGCGGGCCTGATCGGCCTGGGGACGGCGATCCTGACGGGGTGCACCGATGGCGACGCCGGCAAAGACGGCGCATCGGGGATACTGGCGTTGCTCGACACCAGCAACGAGCCCGCGGGAGACAACTGCCCGAACGGAGGCAAGCGCCTCGACTACGGCGCCGATAGTGACCGTGACGGCACGCTCGACGAAGACGAAATCGAGGGCACGCAGTACGTCTGCGACGGAGCCGCCGAGGCCGGTCCGACTGGACCGGGCGGAGCCGCCGGGCCCCGAGGTCCGAAAGGCGCGACAGGCGCGACCGGGTCCCAGGGAGACGACTCGGCGGAAGCCGGCGGCACGGGACCGACAGGTGAAAAGGGCGCCACCGGAGCGACCGGCGCGACAGGAGCTACCGGCGCGCCGGGAGCCATGGGCGAAACGGGAGCAACCGGCGCAACCGGTGACACCGGCCCCATCGGTGACACCGGCCCCACCGGTGATACGGGCGCGACCGGCCCCACCGGTGACACCGGCCCCACCGGTGATGCGGGCCCAACCGGCGACACCGGCCCCACCGGTGACACGGGAGCCACCGGTGACACGGGAGCGATCGGAGCTACCGGTGAGACGGGTGAAACCGGCGCGCCCGGAGCCACCGGAGCCACCGGAGCCACCGGAGCGCCAGGAGCCACCGGCGACGCCGGCGACGCGGGAGAAACCGGAGCGACGGGTGATGCCGGAGACATGGGAGCGACCGGCGACACCGGAGAAACCGGTGCGACGGGCGACGCCGCGTACAGCACGCTGATCAAGAAAACGACGACGGCCACCGCGGGCGGTTGCGCGGTCAGCGGCACGACGATCGAGGTCGGCATCGACAACGGCGACGGAGGAGGAGTCGCTGGCAACGGCACCCTGGAAGCGGGCGAGGTCGACAGCAGCTCGACCATCTGTAGCGGTTCAGCGACCTATCTTTTCCGGATAGAGTCCTATGCCAGCTCCGCGGGGGACCTGTACCGATATACGGTCGCCACCGACAGTTGGGCTACGATGACGTCCGCGCCGGCTGGCTTTCGCAGCACGCTCGGCACCGACCACGCTCACTTGTACGGCTACCTCAGCGACAACACGCTCCGCTCCTACGACATCGCGGACGACTCCTGGTCGTTACTATCGAGCACCGGCCCGGCGGCGACCGACTCGGGATTTCTGCGCTACACGCCCAACGGCATTTACTTTTGCCCCATCAGCCAGGCCACGATGTATCGCTTTCAGGCGGGAGCGTGGACCAACTTCGCGTTGCCTTCCGACTGCTCGGGCGGTGGGACCTTCGACGAAGCCACCGGCACCCTCTACGTTCGAGTGCTGGCCTCGAACGACATCATGGTCGTGGACTCGGCCACGGGGTCACTGACGACCACCATCGCAATCCCGGGATTTCACGTCTATGAGCTCACGGACGGTGCGTACTACGACGGCAATTGGTACCTGCACAATCAAACGGACCCAATCCAGAAGGCGAGCGCGACGGTGAGCGGCGCGCCGACGAGCACGGGACTCACTCCCGCGTCGGAGTACTCCGCCATGGCGACGGACTTCGAGGCCGGGGTGATCTACCTGGCGGGCTGGGGCGATGGGTTCGGCGCTGCAGGCCGCGCGTTGGTCCGCTACAATCCGACGGCAGGAACCCTAGTCAATCTGGCGAGCGCGCCCACCGGGGTGGCTCAAGTCAGCGGGCTCACCGTCGTCCGTTAGTCAGGATCCGCTGCCGTCGGTGCTCACCGCCGGCGGCAGCGGCGCTCCCTCATTTCGGCATTTCTTGGATGCACTTCGCGGTGCAACCGTCACCGGAAACGGCGTTGCCGTCGTCGCACTCTTCTTCGGCTTCGTCGAGCACGTGATCGCCACAGCGCGGGCCGAGCGTGCAGTCGGCGTTGCAGCCTCCGTATTCACCGGTGTTTTCGCCGTCGTCGCAGGCTTCGCCGAACAGGCTGTCGACCCGGCCGTCGCCGCACGACGCCGGCAATTTGCAACCCGGGGCGCAGCCCTCACCGTCGGCTGAATACGGCGTGAGGTTGCGACCGTCGTCGCACTCTTCGTCGGGCTTTTGCCGCTTGCCGTCGCCACAGTGCGGCCCGCGCGTGCAATGCGTGGTGCAGCCGCCGTAAGCGTCGTCGTCGTTGTCGTCGCCGTCGTCGCAGGCTTCGCCCGGCGTTTGCGTGCCGTCTCCGCACACCGGCTCGCACTTGCTCTTGGCCGAGACGAAGCCGGTGAGCGCGAGTCGGAAATTGGAGTCGCGGGTGTGGCGCTCGGCGTGAAACAGCGAGATTTCGTAGACCTTGCCGACCTCGAGCCCCAGATCGCGGCTGGCGCTGTCGGCGCAGTCGGTCAGTGCGTCGAAGACGCCGGGCTCGCCGACCTTGCAGTCGACGGTTCCGTCCACGTTGAGCCGAATCGTGCGGTTCTCCTTCTCGTGGACGCCGCCGATGTCGAGCGCCAGCTTACCGTTGATGAACACCCACACGTCGTCGTCGCCGTTGAACGTCAGCAGCTCGCCGCCGTTGAAGCCGAACCAGCGCCGCACCTCGCTCGTAAACCCGTAGTTGTGGCTGTTGTAGGTGGCTTCGTCGCCGGACTTGACCCAGCCATCGGCGTCGAACGGATAGAGAGCGCCCTTCGCGTCGTAGACGTAGGCGCCGTTCAGCACCGACAGTACCGTCGGCACGACCTTGGTGGTGTTGATGTCGGCCGTATCGCGATACCAAAACGTGAACGGATCGTCGTCGGGGTAGCCGGCGATGCGATGGTTTCCGTGCAGCTGATCCGAGCTATTCAGGGCGGTCGGGCACGTGTCATTGATCGGATTGCACCAATTCGCGCCGACAGTGATCGGTCCTCGCTGCAGCTCGCAGGCCGCATCGACATTGCTGGTGCCGTTGTTGACGGGCTTGCCGTCGGCGTCGAGCAGGTCTGCCACCATGCCGCCGCGCGCGCCGGAGCACCGCGCCTGAAAGTCGGGGTGGCGCTCCTTGGTGGTCGAGGCGCTGGGCAGGGCGATGAAATCGCGAAACACGAACGGAATCGTCAATGTATCGGGCAGCATTCCCGTCTGCTGCTCGCATTCGTAGCCGGCTTCGATCTGACAGTCGGCCGAGCATCCGTCGCCGTCACGCTTGTTGCCGTCGTCGCATTTTTCACTTTCGCCCGCCAATAACAGGCCGTCACCGCACCGAGAGGAGCAGCCGTCGGCGTCCGTCGGCTTGTCGCAGACGGGCTCGGCTTCGCAGAACGGGCTGCAGCCGTCGCCGACCACCTGGTTCTTGTCGTCGCACGGCTCGCCGCCTTCGACCACGCCGTCGCCACAGACAGCCTCGCGGCAAGCCATGCCCGGCTCGTCGCAGACGTAGCCCGGCTCGAGGGCACAGCTGTCGGAACAGCCATCGCCGCTGGCCGGCGCGGTGTCGTCGTCTTCGCACTGTTCGACACCGGCGATGATGCCGTCGCCGCACTCGGCGGCCTGACACGCCTGGCCCGGGGTGGTGCAGGTCCAGCCGTCTTCGACCTGACAGGCTTCGTCGCAGCCGTCATTCGGCTCGTCGTCGCCGTCGTCGCAGGTCTCGGTGCCGCCAATTTGACCGTCGCCACAGGCTACCGTCGACTCGCACGGCTCGCCCGGCTCCAGGCAGGCAAAATCGGCTTCGATCGTCAGGCAATCGGCGGCGCAGCCGTCGCCGGCGAGGTTGTTGCCGTCGTCGCAGACCTCACCCAAGGCTGCGGCCTGCAGCACGCCGTCTCCGCAACCGGTAGTGTCGATGGGTCCGCTACCGCCGCTGCCGGCGTGCGGCTTGTCGTCACCGCCCGTGCCGATGTCGGGCCCGCGCCCGGCGGTGCCGCTGCGCGAGCCGCCCTGCCCCCCGCCGCCCGCGGTCGTCCCGCCCGAGCCGAGTCCGGTGTCCGAGCCCGGAATCTCCGGCACCCCCGAGGTACAACTGATAAGCAGCAAAGCGCTCGGCCAAAAGCGCACGGTTCGCATGACGAGCTGCTACCACGTTCGGGGGTTACTGTGTGATGAGACCGCGTGCGTCGCGTGAGTATTTTCGTGCGGCAACTCGGTTGGCGAGGCGAGAGCGGCGCCACCGCCCCCCGCAAGGCTCGGCGGAAGCGCGGGCGACCGAACCCGCGACGCGAGGCGCTCGCGATGCGTCAGCCGCCGAGATTCGTCCTGTAGTCTGCCCCGTGACGTCTCCGACGTTCGCGCGCCGCTGGTCGGGCGGATCGCGAGAGGCTAAGACGAGACCATGACGTCGCGCTGGCCTCCGCTCGCCACCGACCGCGAAGGGGCGGCCGGGACGAGCCCGCCGCCACCAGCCGCCGACGTCACGCCCGCGCCTCCTGTCGGCGTCGGGGAAGTGGTCGCCGGCAAATACCGGATCGACGCGGTGATTGGCTTCGGGGGCATGGGCATCGTCTGTGCCGCGACGCACCTGGAGCTCCACACGTCGATCGCGGTCAAGTTCGTGCGCCCCGAGCGCAGCGTCGACGATCGAGCCGTCAGCCGTTTCTTGACCGAAGCGCGCGCGGCCGCCCAGCTGCGCAGCCAGCACTCGTGCCGGGTCATGGACTGCGGGCGGCTGGAGACCGGCACTCCCTACATCGTGATGGAGCAGCTGCTCGGCGCCGATCTGCGAGCGCTGATGGATCGCAGCGGTCCGTTACCGATCGCGGACGGCGTCGACTACGCGATCCAGGCCTGCCAGGCGCTGGCAGAGGCGCACTCCAAGCACATCGTGCACCGGGACGTGAAACCGGAAAATTTGTTTCTCACCGAAGGCCCCGCCGGCGCTCCCTGCTTGAAAGTGCTCGATTTCGGTATTTCCAAGCAGGTGGGGCCACTCGGCGCCGGCCGCGCGCTGACTGAGCCGACCGAAAACATGGGCTCTCCGCAATACATGTCGCCGGAGCAGATGATCGACCCGGCCGGGGTCGATTCGCGTACCGACATCTGGTCGCTCGGCGTCGTGCTCTACGAGCTGCTCACGGGTCAGCTGCCGTTCTCGGGCGAGACGACCCCTCAAATTTGCGCCAGCGTGATGACCACGCAGCCACTGCCGCCCCGCGAGCACCGTGAAGAGATCTCCGAGGCGCTCTCGCGCGTCATCTTGCGCTGCCTCGAGAAGGACCGCCAGCGCCGGTTCAAAGACGTGAGCGAGCTCGCGGCCGCCCTCGCCCCCGCGCGGCTCGCGGCTGCCGACGACGATGAGGCGGCGGCGGACAGCCGCGAAGAGCTGGTGTCGATCCCAGGCGTGCCGCGCCGCGGCTCTGGCCTGCGAGCACCGGTGATCTTCGTGGTGTTGGTCGCGACTGCGCTTTCGCTCTACGGGCTGCGCCGTGCCCTGCTGCCCGGTCCTCCAGCCGCCGCCGCCCCCAGTCTCAGCGCCAGCCCGCCGCTCAGCGTGGCCGCGCCGGTCGTGGAGGCGCCGCCGAGCGTGACCAGCGCCGCGCCGAAGCCCCCCAAACGCTCGCCGCCGAAGCACGCCGCCGTGGCGGCGTGGGTGTCGGTGCCGTCGAGCTCAGCCAGCGCGCCGGCCGCGCCCAGCAGCGAAATCGTGTACCCCGAGCCGAAACCACCGCCCGACTTGGCGCCACCATCGGCGGCGCCCGACGCTCCGTGAGCGACTTCAGCTCTTCTTCACGCGTTTGCGCGACGTCGGCCGACGAGTGGAGGAGTGCATCGCTTCCTGCCAATCCTCCGCCGTGAGTCGGGCTTCGAGCGTTCGGAGCGCGTCTCGCAGCGACGTCGCCGTGCTCGGCAGCTCGCGCCACAAGTCGCCGACGTCGGCCAGGCGCCCGGGCATGCTGCGCAGCGAAAAAGAGCGGGGCAACGCCGTCCCCGACTCGAGCTCCTGCCACGTGCACGGCGCAGAGACGGGCGCCTGCGGCTTGGCCCGCACCGCGTATGCGGCCGCACACGTCGCGCCGCGCAGGTTGCGCCCCGTATCCACCAAGATGCGGCCCTCGCGGTCGGCCTTGATGAACTCTTGGGTCAAAAGCTCGGGGTAACGTTTGACGAGCACCCGCCCGGCTCCCTGCGCGAAGCGCCAGCTGTCCTCGAAATCGCTCTTCCCGTCCAGCCCAACCACGATATGAAAACCCTTGGACCCCGAGGTCTTGACGAAGCTCACCAGACCCAGCTCTTGCAACAAGTCCCGGACCGCCAGCGCCGCGCTGCGAAGCCGTCCCGGATGCTCTTCGGATGGATCCAGGTCGAACACGCAGACATCCGGCCGATCCAGCTCGGGCACGCGTGACGCCCAGACGTGGGGCGTGATCGAGTTCTGGTTGGCGAGCCACACCAGGGCCCGCGCGTCGTTGGCGAGCGGGTAGTGCACCGGCTCTTCGGTCTTTGCATCGCGTCGCGGAGCCGCCAATCGCTCGAGCCACACTGGAAAGCCTTTCACCACGTCCTTCTGGATGAAGCCCTTGCCCCCGATGCCACCCGGATACCGCTCCATCGTCACCGGCCGCCGCGCCACGTGTGGCAACATCACCGGTGCCACCGCCTCATAGTAAGCGCACAGCTCGCCCTTCGATACGCCGCAGTCGGGAAACAGGATCTTCTCGGGGTGAGTGATCGCGACGTCCGACAAGGCGCGCTCCGCGGGGTGAGGTCCCGATCTTGTAGCGCAGCCGCGAGCGCCGCGCAGCTTCTCGGGCCCGCGCGCGGCAGCGCGGCTTTTCCGTCCCCGTCACTCCGACCTTGAGCAGCGTCGGGGCTCGTGTTACGCGCCCGCCGCATGACGACTGACGCAGCCGTGGCCGACCTCTCCGCGAAGACCGTCACCTTCGCCGGCGAGACCTACTCGATTCAGGCGCTGGGCGACGACAGCTATACGGTGCTGCTCGCGGGCGTGCCGGTGGGCAGGATCGTTTACTCGTTCGGCGCCGCCAACGGCGTGCCCGAGGGCGACGCGATCAGCGAAGACGACTTGACCCTCGTCGGCGAAGCCTGGTTCGCGGCCGCCGGCTGAGCCGCAATGCAGCCGCAGCACGACAAGCTCGAGTTACAGCTGGCGCGGCTGGCCGAGCGCAGCGCCGCCCTCGGCCTCGAGCAGCTCACGCTCGAAGAGCAGCAAGCGCTCGTGGCTTACTCCACCCACGGTCTCGTCGCCCAGGGCGGGCTCAAGCAGTTCTACGCCGGGCCCCTGCCGCTCGGCGCGCTGGTGACGGCGCTGCGCGCGATCAAGTTGAGCGCGCTCGCGAACGCCGCCCAAGCCACCGCCGCGCAGTTCCCCGATCCGCAGCTCGCGGAGGACCCTGTCGCGCGAAAGCCCTATGTGGCGGGGCTGAATACCGACAAGCAAGACTACGTGTTCTTTCGGCTTTCGTCCGAAGAGCTATTGAGCGCGATCGCCGCTTTTTGGAAGCGATCTCGGTCCGCCACCGCTCGGTAGCAGTCCGGCGCTGTTGCGTTTTTCGCAACTGAGAGTGCCGATAATATCACCTCGCGCAACGTTGGCGGGCCCGGCGCGCCGATCTATTCTTCGAGCACGCCCGACGTCTTCCGGCGTCGAAACCGCGGAGAAAGCCAGCTCATGTCCCGACAGAACTACTTCAACACCCTCACGATGGCGCAGAAGCTGGAGCAGCTCGGCCAGTGTCGCTTCATGGACCGCAGCGAGTTCAACGGCGTCGAGAAGCTGCGCGGCAAGAAGGTCGTGATCGTCGGCTGCGGCGCCCAGGGCCTGAACCAGGGCCTCAACATGCGCGACTCGGGGCTCGACGTGAGCTACGCGTTGCGCGCGGACGCCATCGAGCAGAAGCGCGCGAGCTTCACCAACGCCACCAGCAACGGCTTCAAGGTCGGCACTTACGAGCAGCTGATCCCGAGCGCGGACCTGGTGTGTAACCTCGCCCCCGACAAGCAGCACGCCGACGTCGTTTCGAAGGTCATGCCGCTGATGAAGAAGGGCGCGTGCCTGGCGTACAGCCACGGCTTCAACATCGTCGAAGAGGGTCAAGACATCCGTAAAGACCTGACGGTGGTGATGGTCGCGCCCAAGTGTCCCGGCACCGAGGTCCGTGAGGAGTACAAGCGCGGTTTCGGCGTGCCGACGCTGATCGCGGTCCATAGAGAAAACGATCCGAACGGCGACGGCCTGGAGATCGCCAAGGCTTACGCGGCCGCCACCGGCGGCGATCGCGCGGGCGTGCTCGAGTCGAGCTTCGTGGCCGAGGTGAAGAGCGACTTGATGGGCGAGCAAACCATCTTGTGCGGCATGCTGCAGACCGGCTCGATTCTGTGCTTCGACCGCATGGTCGCTCAGGGCATCGATCGCGGTTACGCGAGCAAACTGGTTCAATTCGGCTGGGAGACGATCACCGAGGCGCTCAAGCAGGGCGGCCTGACGTTGATGCTGGATCGCCTGAGCAATCCCGCCAAGATCAAGGCCTTCGAGCTGGCCGAAGAGCTGCGCGGGCTGATGCGACCTCTGTTCAAGAAGCACCAGGACGACATCATCACCGGTGTGTTCAGCACGACGATGATGAAGGATTGGGACGCGGGCGACGTCAATCTACTCGGCTGGCGCGCCGCCACCAACGACACCGCCTTCGAGCAGACCCCGGCCGGCGCCGACAAGATCGGCGAGCAAGAATACTTCGATCATGCGGTGCTGATGGTGGCGATGGTCAAGGCCGGCGTCGAGCTCGCGTTCGAGTGCATGGTGGAGGTCGGTATGAAGCCCGAGTCCGCCTACTACGAGTCTCTCCACGAAACGCCGCTGATCGCGAACCTCATCTCGCGCAAGAAGCTGTACGAGATGAACAAGGTGATCAGCGATACGGCCGAGTATGGCTGCTACCTGTTCAGCCACGCCGCCGTCCCGCTGCTCAAGGACTTCATGAGCAAGCAGTCGACGGACGTGATCGGCAAGGCTTTCGGTCCCGCTGGCGGCAGCCAGCAGGTGGACAATCGCCGGCTTTTGGCCGTAAACCAGGCGATCGAGGACCACCCGGTCGAGAAGATCGGCCGCACCCTGCGCGGCTACATGACGGCGATGAAGCAAATCTCCGTCGGCGGCTGAGTCATTGGCTGACGTTTCGCTCGCGCCGGGGCCGGGGCTAACGCTGATCACCGGCCCCAACGGCGCGGGTAAATCGCACACGGCGCGCGCGCTGGCAGCGCGCGTCGCCGGCGCCGAGCTGCTCTCGGCCGAGTCGCAGCAAGCCTTCTACGAAGCGGAGCTGGCGGCAGACGAGAGCAATTTCCAGGAGGCCACCGATCCTGGCACCCGCGTCGCAACCCTGCTCGGCGATGCGGGCAGAAGCCATCCCCTGTTCGAGGCGTTTCGACTGCAGCCGCTGTGGGAGCGGGGCTACCGGCTGCTCTCCACCGGCGAGGCTCGCAAGGTCTTGCTGCTGCGAGCGGTGCTGCGCGCGCCGTCGCTGCTCGTGCTCGACGATCCCTTCGAAGGGCTGGACCGCGCCGCTTACTCCGAGCTGGCGCAGGCGATCGTGCAAGTCGCGGAGCACCTGCCGGTGGTGGTGGCGGGGACGTTCGGCGCTCACGAGCTGCCGTTCCCGGCGCAAGCGCTGCGAGAAGTGGTGCTCATCGAGCACCACGAGGCCGTTTTTCGGGGCCGCGCCGAAGATTTCTTGGCGCGCCGGGCGAGCCGACGGGCGCCCTCGCCGCCGCCGGTACACCTCGGTAGTTGGTACGAGTCGCTCGACCCCAACCAGCCTTTGATCGAGCTCCGCGCCGGCCGCGTCTGCTACGGCGAGCAAATCGTCTTCGACCAGCTCGACTTCCGCGTGCTGCCCGGTCAGCACACGTTGATCGAGGGCCCCAACGGCTCGGGCAAGTCGACCTTGCTCGACCTGTTCACGGGCGATCATCCGCAAGCCTACAGCAACGAGCTTTACCTCTTCGGGCGGCGGCGCGGCAGCGGCGAGACGGTCTGGGAGATCAAGCAGAACATCGGCGCTGTGTCGGGGCGCCTCCACCGCGACTACCGGGTCGGCGGCAGCGTGGAGGAGGTGCTGCTGAGCGGCCTCTACGACAGCATCGGGGTCTATCGAATACCGGAGCCCAGCCACCGCGCCCGAGCCAGAGCCTGGCTGGATTGGCTGGCGCTCGGGCTTCGACCCGACGCCGCCTTTCACGATCTCTCGTTCGGGGAGCAACGCTTGGTGCTGATCGCCCGCGCCGCGATCAAGGTCCCGCCCCTCGTCGTCATGGACGAGCCGACTGCGGGTCTCGACCCCGATAACCGCTCTCGGGCGCTGCACCTGATTGAGTCGCTGTGCTCCCAACGGAAAAGCACGGTGCTGATGGTCACCCATCGCGCTGATGAGCGAGTGTTCTGGGCCGAGCGCATCGGCGGCGCGATCCTTTCGCTAGGGTCGTAGTAGGGTGTGGCGCCGATGCCGACCAACAAGCTTTGGCTCGAGCACACCGAGCGCGCGGCGTGGGACTCGGTGGAGGCGCTGCGAGAACGGTTGCTGAGAGCGGAAGGGCGCCTGCAAGCGTTGGCCAGCGGGGTCGACCGCGTTCCAGAGCTGCTCGACCGGCTCGACGAAGCCAAGCAGAAGCACGCACCGTCGGCGCAATCACACGACGAGGTCGTGGCGCAGCTGGCGGCGCGCATCGAGGCGCTCGAGACCGAGCTCGAGGCGGCCAAAGCGCAGCCGAGGATCGTGAGCTTCGCCGCGCCGTCGCCCGTGCCCGCCGGCAGAGCCCGTCTGGATTCGGAGGAGCTCGAGCCGCCGACCCGCAGCCACGACGATGACGACGACGACGACCTGGATCTGACGAGCTTCACTCAGGCCATGAAGCGGCACAGCGAGAGTGCGTTGGTCGAGCCGGCGCGTGACATCAATCGGCTGCTTTCGCTCGCCGAGAACAAGCTCGATGATTTGAACGAGCTCGAGGGCGCCGCGCTGCGCGAAGCGGCTCTGGAGCTGGCGATCTTGGCCGGCCAGATTTACGCGGTTTCAAGCGCTCGCCGCCGCGATCGGTGAGTCGGCGACGCGCGACTAACTACCTACACGCACCCCCAAACCGACTGGCACCTTCTATTTTCTGCTCCCGGGGGCCATCGCCATCGCGCACGATCCAACTATCGCCGTTCATGAAGCTCCCCGATTTTTCCCCTCGCTCGCTCGGTGTCATCACCCTGTGCTGTATTGCGTTCGGCGTGGAGGCTTGCGTCGCCGAAGTATCCGATGACGGCACGCCGACCGGCGGAAAACCACCCGCCGGAGTGAGCGGCTCGAGCAGCGGTAGCCAGACCAGTGCAACCAGCTCGACCGGCGGTGTTCCGAGCACCAGCGGCGCCCCGGTGACGGGCGGAACGGGTTTTGGCGCTGCCGCCGGCGCAGGCAGCCATCAAGGCGGGCAGAGCGGGGGAGCGGGAGCCGGGGGCCACGCCGGCATGTTCGGCGGCTTTGCCGGCGTTCCTGGCGGCAATGGTGGCACCTCCGGCGGCGGTGGCACCCCCGGCGGCAGTGGTGGCACCTCTGCCGGCAATGGCGGCACCTCTGCCGGCAATGGTGGCGCCTCTGCCGGCAATGGCGGCGCCTCTGCCGGCAATGGTGGCACCTCCGGCGGCAATGGTGGCACCTCCGGCGGCAATGGTGGCACCTCCGGCGGAAATGGTGGCACCTCCGGCGGAAATGGTGGCGCCTCTGCCGGCAATGGTGGCGCCTCTGCCGGCAATGGTGGCACCTCCGGCGGCAATGGTGGCACCTCCGGCGCCAACGGCGGTAGGGCCGGTAGTAGCAGCAGCGGTGGCGGAGGCAGCGGCGGCGGGTCGACGATCGACGCCTGCGCGATGACGACGATGCCGACGGGGGGCACGGTGGTGAGCTCGAGCAACAAGTCGGGCAAGGCAGCAGGGCTCGATTGGACGATCTGGTCCAACGGCAACGGCGGCTCGATCACCTACTACGACGTGCCCGCTTTCAGCGCGGCGTGGAACAACTCGGGCGACTTCTTGGCGCGCATCGGTCTGCAATGGAATGCGACCAAGACGTACGACCAGTACGGCACCATCACCGCTCACTTCAACTACAAGAAGACCGGAAGCGCCGGTGGCTACTCGTACATCGGTCTTTACGGTTGGTCCATCGGACCGTGCGTCGAATTTTATATCGTCGAGGACTCGTTCAACAAGATGCCGGTCAACCCGGGCAACACGAGCAAGCAAGTCGTCACCGCGGACCCGATCGACGGCAGCAAGTACACGTTTTACATGCGCCCCACCAATGGGACAGGCGGCTCCAAGTGCAGCGGCGGCGCGTCCAGCTGGTCACAGTTCTACAGCATCCGCCACGATGCCCGTCAGTGCGGCGAAATCTCGGTCTCGGAGCACTTCAAGCGGTGGGCCGCCGAGGGCATGGTGCTCGGCAAGATGGACCAGGCGCAGATCCTGGTCGAAGTCGGGGGCGGCACCGGCAGCGCTGACTTCACCGTCGCGACCGTCACGGCCTCGACCCCGTGAGGGGCGCGGGCGGCCGACCAGCACCACGAGAAATTGACAACCAGACCGCGCGCCGCCCGGGGCAAGATCCCTGACCAAGCAGGAATCGTTATCGACGGCGCGACGCGCTAGGGCATAGCACTCGAGGTTCTGTCACAATGCCGATCCGCACGCGGTCGGCCGCGCCTGGCGATCGCAGACTACCACTCGAACTTATGCAGAGAACCATGCCCGCGCTCGTCCGCTCGCTTCGCCGTCTCGGTCCTTCTCACCTCGCCTTCCTCACACTCGTTCTCGCGGCTTGCGCTACCGCGCAAGAGCCGGACGAGGTCGACGGCAACGGTAGTGGCAACGCACCCGCCGTGGGCGGAGGCAGCGGCACGACGAACGCGGGAACCACCAGCGATGGTGGTAAAGGCGGTAGCGGCGTCATCGTCACCGGTGGCTTGCCGGGCACGACAGCAGGCACCGGCAACTTGCCGACCGGTGGCAAGCCCGCCGGAACCGCCGGCGCCGCGACGACAACGGCCGGCACCGGCACCGGCACCGCGGGGGCCGCGACGGGCACGGGCGGCTCGAGCTCGAGCACGTGTCCTCAATACACGGGCACCGTCGGCGCAAGTGCAGAGAGCCTGATCTTCCAGGGCGGCTTCGGGACATCCAAAGGCACGACGCCCTGGACCGGCTACGCATACACGTACACCTACGGAACGGCGAAGATCGCCCCCGGTACCGGCAACGGCTGCTTCGTCAACAAGCAAATGTGCGCGAACGGCAGCGTCCCTGCCGACGACGACTCCGGCGCCGGAATTGGCTGGAACATCAAGCAGGCGTCGGGCGCCATGGCCAAGGAAAAAGTCGCGGTCACGACGCCGGTCAAGGTCACCTTGGCGGGGTTCAAAGCGGGTATGCGCGTTTCGCTCTCCGCATCGTCCGCCGTCTCCTATTGCCACACGCTCACCGCCGCTGAAGCCATGGGCACCGCGATCCCGCTCACCGGCTTCGCGAAAGACTGTTGGGAAGCCACTCCCGCATCGCCCTACGACGGCTCGCCGATCGAAGCGATTCAAGTGGTGGTGCCGGGCTCGACTGCCGGCGCCGTCCAGCCGTTCGACTTCTGCATCATCGACATCGAGCCGGGCTGAGCTGAGCTTCGACCCGGCTCAGTCGGCGTCGTGAAAGATGATGCCGAGGGTGGGGCGCTCGCCGCGCTCGAGCGGGCTCGCGCCATGACGCATGTGGACGCGGTAGCTGCCGCGCTTGCCGGGGATTGGCCGGTGGCGCACGGCGAATACCACCGCGTCGCCTTGCTGCGGCTGCAAGACGAGAGCGCGTGATTGCGTGCGCGGGCGTTGCTCGGTGAAGACGAGCTCGCCGCCTTGGCCCCGTGCTCTCGGCGGAAGGGCGCGTCGCTCTCACCCTACGTTTGCTCGGAGGTTTGACGATCGACGAGATCGCGCGGGCGTTCCTGGTGCCCGAAGCGACAGTCGCCCAGCGCATCACGCGCGCCAAGCGCACGCTGGCAGACGCGGCGATCGCGTTCGAGCTCCCGCCCCCGGCCGAGCTTGGCGGGCGCCTGGAGTCGGTGCTGGAGGTCATCTACCTCGTCTTCAACGAAGGTTACCTCGCAACCGCCGGCGACGATTGGATGCGCCCTGCCCTGTGCGGAGACGCGCTGCGCCTCGGCCGCACCTTGACCGAGCTCATGCCGGCGGAAGCGGAGGTCCACGGTCTGCTGTCTTTGATGGAAATCCAGGCGTCGCGCCGCGGCCTCGAGGCGCTGGCCCGCGCCGAAGCGCTCGCAGCGCACGGCCCGGGTCCGTACTCGCTCCAAGCCGCGATCGCCGCGTGCCACGCGCGGGCCGCCACCGCCGCCGACACCGATTGGGCGCGCATCGTGAGCTTGTACGCCGAGCTCGGCCGGGTTGCGCCGTCACCGATCGTCGAGCTCAACCGCGCCGTCGCCGCCAGCATGGCGTTCGGGCCCGCCGCCGGCCTGGCGATCGTCGAGCCGCTCTGCGGCGAGCCATCGATCCGTAACTATCCGTTCTTGGCCAGCGTCCACGCCGATCTGCTGGCCAGGCTCGGCCGCTTTGCCGAAGCCCGCGCCGAAGCCGAGCGCGCCGCGTCGCTCACGAAGAACGCCCGCGACCGCAGCCTGTTCATCGCTCGGGCGGCAGACTACGCCAAGCGAGCCGAGCCGTGATGAGCGCTCACGCAATCTCGCCGAGCACGCCCGCTGGTTGGCGTACAATCGCCGTCGATGCCTCACGAGATCGATGGAGAGGAGCCGGAAGAAAAGCGCCAGGCACGGCTTTCGGGCGAGACTCCCGAAGAAGCCACGCCGCCGGTAGTCGCGGTCAGGCGTCGCTCCAAGAAGGCGGCCGGTCTCGACGCGATCGCGCAGACGACGAAATTCGCCGCGCGCGAGATGGGCGTTTTGCGCTCCGTTCGCAGCTTGCTCCGCATCAATCAGGAGGACGGCTTCGATTGCCAGAGCTGCGCCTGGCCCAGCCCCGACGACGAGCGCAAGGTGGCGGAGTTCTGCGAAAACGGCGCCAAGGCCGTCGCCGACGAGCTCACGCGGCGCACGGTTGGCCCTGCGTTCTTCGCCGAGCACTCGATCGACGACCTGACGGCGCAGTCGGACCATTGGCTCAACGCGCAGGGTCGCCTCACTCATCCGATGTGGAAGCGCGAGGGCGCCGCTCATTTCGAGCCGATCGCGTGGAGCGACGCCTTCGAGCGCCTCGGTGCCTCACTGAACGCGCTGACGAGCCCTGATCAGGCGATCTTCTACACGTCGGGCAAGACGGTCAACGAAGCTGCCTTCTTGTTCCAGCTGCTCGCCCGACAGCTCGGGACCAACAACCTACCGGACTGCTCGAACATGTGCCACGAGGCCAGCGGCACCGCCCTGACCGACACGATCGGCATCGGCAAGGGCACGGTCACGCTCGAAGACTTCGAGCACTGCGACACGATCCTGATCATGGGCAACAACCCGGGCACCAACCACCCGCGGATGCTCACCACCCTCGAGCACGCCAAGCGTCGCGGGGCCACCATCGTATCGATCAATCCGATGCCGGAAACCGGGTTGATGCGCGTCGCGAACCCGAACCCTCAAGACTATCCCGATCCGCTGCAGCTCCCGCTGGCGCTGCTCGGCTCCGGCACCCCGCTGACCGATCTCTACGTGCCGGTGCGCGTCAACGGCGACGCCGCCCTGTTGCAAGGCGTGATGAAGCTGCTCGTCGAGCGCGACCGAGCTGCCCCCGGCTCGGCCCTCGATCTCGACTTCATCCGGCAGCACACCAGCGGCTGGGACGCATTCGTGGCCGGCCTCGAGGCATCGACGTGGGAGGCGATCTGCGAGAGCAGCGGCCTGGAGCGCCGCGAGATCGAGTCGCTCGCCGACGTCGTGGGCCGCAGCAAACGCATGATCGTGCTGTGGTGCCTGGGCCTGACGCAGCACCCCAACGGCGTCGACAACGTGAGGCAGCTGGTCAACCTGCTGCTGCTCGGCGGCCACGTCGGCCGGCCCGGCGCTGGTCCTTGCTGCGTACGCGGTCACAGCAACGTGCAAGGGGATCGCACGATGGGCATCTGGGAGCACCCGCGCGAGGCCTTTCTGGCGGCGCTCGACGCGGAGATGGGCATCCGGTCGCCGCGCGAGCCGGGCTGGGATACGGTCGAAGCGCTGCACGCTCTGCACGACGGCCGCGCGCGCGTCTTCTTCGCGATCAGCGGCAACCTGCTCTCGGCCGCCCCCGATACGCACTACACGACGGCGGCGTTCCAGCGCTGCCCGCTCGTCGTTCACGTCTCGACCAAGCTGCACCGCGGACACCTGTTCGGCGGCCAGGAGTCGCTGATTCTGCCTTGCATCGGCCGCGCCGAGCGCGCGGTGCAGGCAGGCGCGGAGCAAATCTCCAGCGTCGAAGACTCGATGGGCATCGTCAACCCTACCCGCGGCCACGAGCCGCCGATCGCGGCCGAGCTTCGGAGCGACACCGAAATCATCGTACGCGTGGCGCAGGCGACCTTCGGTGACGCGGGGCCGGTCGACTGGGAGTCATTGCTCGACCACGATCGCGTTCGTGACCATATTTCTCAGGTCATTCCCGGCTTCGAGCGCTTCAACGAGCGCCTCCACCGCGGCCATTTTTACTTGCCGAACGCGGCTCGAGAGCGCGTGTTTCGGACCTCTACCGGCAAGGCCAAGCTCTCGGCGTGCGGCATTCCCGTGCACGGTCTCGCTCCCGACGAGCTGTTGATGACGACCGTCCGCAGCCATGACCAGTTCAACACCGTCGTCTACGGGCTCGACGACCGCTACCGAGGCGTCAGAGGCGGGCGCCGCGTGATCTTCGTCAACCCCGAAGATCTGCGTGAGCTCCGCCTGCGCGACGGCCAGTTGGTCGACATCACCAGTCATTTCGAGGCCGAGACGCGCACCGTGCGACGCTTCCGCGTCGTCGCCTACCCGATCGCCCGAAAGAGCGCCGCGACGTATTTTCCAGAGGCCAACCCCCTGGTCGCGATCCGCTCCGTCAACGCCGAGAGCAACCAACCGGCGCAAAAATGCGTGCGCATCACGCTCGCCGCGTCCGCCGACCTCCCCTAGTGGCCCCGTCTTCGAGCGTTGGTATCGGTTACCGCGTGCTCCGATTCTTACAGGCCGTGACCACACACGGATTGGGGATCGCTTGGACACTTATTCCGCATCTGCCAATTCGTGATAAACATCGTTTACCTTTCCCGCCGAACGGAGGCCTGTAGTGCGCATCAAATCCCTTCACCTCGCAATTTTGGCGGGTGGCTACCTCACGATCAATTGCAGCTCCGAAAACGTGCCCGACGCCACCGGTGGCACCAGCACCGGTGCCACCGCAAATACCGGCGCCACCGCGACGACGGCGGGCGTGGCCAACACCGCCGGTAGCTCGAATCCGAGCGCCGGTGCGGGCACCGGCGGTTCGTCACCGTCCACGACCGGCGGCGTGCCGTCCACGACCGGCGGCATGCCGTCCACCACTGGCGGCGTGCCCGGCGCCGGCGGCACCAACGCCGCTGGCACCGCCGGCTCCGCCACTGGCGGCTCCGCCACCGGTGGCTCCGCCACTGGCGGCTCCAGCACCGGTGGCACCCCGAGCGGCATCCACGTCAAGCTCGACGCCGCCCACCAGACAATCCAGGGCTTTGGCATCAACGACGCGCTGGCGCCGAGCGGCTCCTCTTTTTCGGGGTCCGACCTCGACAAGCTGTTCACCACCACCGGCGCCGACTCGATCGGTCTGTCGATCCTGCGCATCGGCATGAGCCCAACCGGCGGCCTGAACGGAAGCACGCAGGGCGATATCGACGGCGCCAAGACGCGCGGCGCCAAGATCATCGGCTCTTGCTGGAGCCCTGAAGGTTCCTGCAAGAGCACCGGCACCACTCAAAACGGCGGCTCCGTGAAGGAGAGCTGTTACGGCTCGTGGTCCGACACGATCACCGCCTTCGCCAAGAAATATGGCCTGTACGCCATGTCGATCGGCAACGAGCCGGATTTTGCGTCGTGTGGGTCGGCCGAGCCCTGCAACGGCAACTACGACACCACCACCTATACCGCCAAGCAGATGGTGGCGTTCGTGAAGGTGGCGGGACCCAAGCTGCAAGCCGCCAACATCAAAGTCATCGCGCCCGAAGCATCGGAGTGGATCCACCAGTGGTCCAACGAATCGGGCACGGGGTCGGAGCCGGGCAAGAAGAACAGCTCCGATCCGATGAAGTGCGGGTTCCCCGCCACCAGCGCGGCTTGCGCGGCCGGCGATGGCTACGACTACGGACACTGGCTGGCCAAGGACGCGGCGGCCTGGGCCGCGTTCGATATCATCGGCGTGCACGAGTACGACACGCAGCACGCCGAGCCGTGGCCCGCCGACGTCACGGCCGCGCGCAAAGAGGTCTGGCAAACGGAAATGTCGGGCGTGAAATGGTGGCCCGAGCAAGGGCCGAGCTCCGACATCTCCAACGGCGTCGCGGTGGCAGGCTGGATCCACTCGGCGATGGTCGTGGGCGAGGCGTCGGCGTGGCTCTACTGGTGGTACAAAGCGTATTACACCGACGACAACGAGGGGTTGCTGCTCAAAAACGGCAGCTCCACTAAGCGCTATTACACGCTCGGTAACTACAGCAAGTTCGTGCGGCCCGGCTACGTCATGGTCGAAGTGGCCGGCAACGACAACGCAGACCTGCTACTTTCGGCGTTCAAGGGCACCGACGGCACGGTGGTGGTCGTCGCCATCAACAAAGGTGCCGCCGCTGCTACGGTGCCAATCGCGATCGCGGGCGGAGCCGCCCCCGCGATGATGACGCCCAACGTGACGTCTGCCACCGACAACCTCAAGGCCGGCACGGCCGTGCCCGTGACCGGCGGTAGCTTCATGGCGTCGCTACCGAGCAAGACCGTGACCACGTTCGTCGGCAAGTAGCCGATCAGATCGTGTGCTCAACCGCGCCGCGCCGCTCTCCATGAGCGGCGGCGCCGGTGGCACGGCTCAGAGACTGGCGAAGAAGTCGTACATCGCCTTCATCGCGAAGCACGGCACGCCGTGCTGGGTGCCGCTGTAGCTCGGGTCGTTGTGGGCGCACCAGATCGTGGGTACGCTGCACCCCGCGTAGCTATTGCAGCCCGGATCCACGGCGGGGTGCCCCGACTCGGTACTGTTACACTGCATCACGGGCGTGAAGGGCGTGGCGCTGTCCATGCAGGAGTTGGCGGCCCTGAATTTTGCGACGGTGTCTTTGGCGGAGTTGGCGCTGCGTTGGTTGTCCTTCAGACCGTCGATGTACATGACCGGCATCGGCACCGCGACGTTGAACGGATCGGCGGCCACGGGGGCGATGCCTTTCAGCTTCAAGTGCTCGGCGTCGGACTTGTGAGACAAGATGTTGACCAGCAGCTGAGCTCCAGAGCTGTGCGCGGTCGCGAACACGCGGCTCTGATCGATGCAGTAGTTGTTCATCAGCTCGTCGTACTGGGCGAGCACGCGCGCCACGTCGTTCCCGTAGTTGCTCCAGCATTGGCCGCTGTCGGGCGTGTTCGGAAACGCGCGTACGTATTCGGTGGCGAAGCCGGTGCCGTCGGTGTGGCCGACGAACTCGGTGTTCGGGTTGCCGCACGCGTGCAGCGCGATCAGCAGCGGAAACGGCTTGGTGCCGTCGTAGCTGGCGGGAAATAGGTACAGCGAGTTGTTCGCGACCTCGACCTTGCCGCCTGCGGGTTTACCGCTCTTGCCGCAGCCGGGGCTGGCCTGGGCCGTGCCCGAGCCGCTGCCGCCGCCGGTTCCACCGGTGCTGGCCGCGCCCGCGCCACCGGAGGGCGCCCCGCCCGCGCTCGCGCCACCATTGCCGATCGCGCCGCCCGCGCCGCTGGTGCCCGCGCCGCTGGTGCCGGCGCCGCCTGGCGCGCCCGCGCTCGACGCGCTGCCGCCGGCGACCGAGCCGGCCGCACCGGGGCCGGCCGAACCGGCGCCGCCCAACGTGCCGGCGTTACCAGCGGTGGTGACGGGCGCCCCTGCCGCGCTAGCGGTACCGCCGCTGGCGGCGCCTCCGCCGGACGTGGCCGGCTGCGGATCACTGGAGCACGCGACCCCTTGCGTCGCGAGGCACAGGGCGAAGAACCCGAAGCGGCGCTGGGCGGTGCCCATCTCAAGCCTTGATCGCGGCTAGATCTTTGCCGCCGCTGGAGCCGAAGTTGGGATTGGTGTTGCCGGTAGCGGCGGTGATGATCGTATTGAACAGCTGCGAGTTGCCGGCGCCGGCAGCGTCCACGTATTGACCCTGCTTGAGCGCGCCGCCGCCGCTGCCCCACAGGATGAACGGCACGTTCTTCATCGAGTGACCGCCCTCGGCCACGTGATTGGTCCACACTACGACGGCGTTCTTCTGCAGCCCGCGCTCCGCGAAATGCTTGAGCGAGTTGGCAAGGGTCGTCATACGGACCTGGTCGATCTCGGCGTGAGCGGCCTCGGCGGTCGAGTTTTGACCCACGGAACCGTCGGACTGCGTGCGATGGCTGATGTAGTGGAAGTTCCAGTTGCCGAGCGTCTTGTTGGACGCCGTTTGATAGACGGTGTGGTCGGTGCCGTCGCCCCACTGCAGCGTGCCGGTGCGGTTGTAGTCGCAGGCGAAGGCCAGCGCGACGAGCCGCGTGTGCAGCTCGACGATGTTTTCGATCCCGCCGCTCGGTGCGTTGGTCGGGTTGTACTTCCAGCTCGAAAGCGCGTCGTAAACGGAGGTGTCGATGCCGTCGAGCGTGCAACCGACGGCGGCCATGTCCGACCCCATCTCCATCATCGTGTTCTCGGTGTCACGGATGGCGTCGAAGTGCTGCTGCAAGCGCTGCTTGTCGGCCGCGCTGCATTTCGGGTTTTGGATGAGCGAATTGAGTTCGGCCCGCACCAGGTCGTTGACGCTCTTGCGCTTACGCACGAGCTCCTCGGCCATCGATTTGGGGCCACCGCCGGTGCCGGCTGTCGTGCCCCCGCCGGTGCCGCCGGTGCCGCCGGTGCCGGTCCCGCCCCCGCTGCCGGCCGGAGACGCGAGCCCGGTCAGCTTTTGGTAGAGCTTGTAAGGATTGTCGACGGACGCGCGCACCCGCGCGCTGTCGTCGAACGACAGGCGATCGGCGATGTAGCCGTTGCGCAGGTTGCCGGCGTAGAGCGTGAGCGGGTCGGTGCCGGCCTGGTTGACGGCTTTCGAGATCACGTAGTCGACGGACGGGCCCGAGGCTGTCGCTTGCCCGCCGTTGCCGGTCGGGGTCTTACCGGTGAGCGCCTGCGAAAGGCCTTGCGCGTGGCCGCAACCGGTCGGTCCGGTGAGCGGGAAGTTGATGCCCTTGACGATCAGCAGGTTCTTGGCCTGCTCCGCCAGCGCGTCGACGGCTTGGCCGGAGCCGAGCTGCCCGCTCAGCTCTCCCGTCGCTTTCGGCCAGAAGCGCTTGGGCTCGACCCCGCACGCCCCGCACATGAAGAAGGTAAAGACGGGCTCGTTACCCGCCGCCCACGCCGAACGCTCGGGCAGGCCCTCCAGGAACGGCAGCCCGATCGCGACGCTGCCCGCGCCGTACAGGAACGCGCGGCGATTGACGACCTTGCGACGATTGATTCTACCGATCATTTTGCACCTCCGACGCGCGTCCGGAAAGCGTCGCTTTGGACCAGCGCCAGCATCACTTGCTTGAGGGAGCCACCCGACCCCTCGCTCACGGCTTCGAGCGCTTCGACCACCGGCTTGTCAGCCTCGACCACGTCGCGCTCGAGTGCGTAGCTTGCCATCTTCTTCGACCAACAGCTGTGCGCTTCGGAGCTGCTCGCCACCAGCTGCATGAGCTCCGCGGCGTTGGTGAAGCTTTGCTCGCCGGACGCGAACGGATACTTACCGGTCGCGTCGACCGCCTTTCCGTTGTCGGTCGTACGGTAACGGCCGAGGCCGTCGAAGTTTTCGAACGCGAACCCGATGGGGTTGATGTACGTGTTGTGGCAAGTGGCGCCGCAGCCCTTGGTCAGGCTGTCGAACCGCTCGCGGTTGCTCTGGTTCGGCTGCAGCGCGGGCACCGAGGGCAGCACCGCCGCCGGCGGCCCCAGCTCCAAGCACAAAGTATCGAGGTTGATGCGTACACCGCGGTGGATCGGATCGGGATCGTTGTTGATCGCCCACTGCGTCAGGTACGGCGCCTGCGAGTACCACCCCGTGCGGTCACTGAGCGTCACTTGCTGGACGCCCGTGCCGGTGACCTGCACGCCGTAGAGCGGAGCCATCAGCGGACCGGCGAAGCCTACGTTGCTGGTCAAGATGTCGGCTACGCCGTGATTTTGGCTGTAGATGAAGTCGAAGAACGAGGTCGCGGCCGTGGTCAGCTCCGCCTTCAAGCCGTCGCTGAAGCCGTCGACCTTCTCTTTGGTGATCGTGTCGAGCAGCTCGAGCTTGTAGAGCTGGCTGTGCATCTGGCGGATCGACTCGACCGCGGCCGGCTCCTCGAGCATCGTCTTGGCCTGGGCGACGGCGGCATCGGGCGAATCGAACCCGCCTCGGGCGGCGGCGTCGAGCATCGCGTCGCTGGGCGTGCGGTTGCGGATCCAGAGCGAGAGCTTGGCCGCCATTTCGTAGCTCGACAGCGGCTTGCCGTCGTCCGTCATCTCCTGCCGGTAGAGGAAATTCGGTGATTGCAGCATCGCCGTCATCACCTGCGCGGCGCCCTTCGTGAACGCGCTCTGCGCGCCGGAGAACGTCGCACCTTCGTCGTATAGGGCGGTGTAGGCGGTGATCTCGGCCGGCGTGAGGTCGCGACGGAACGCGCGGCGCCCGAACGTCTTGATGAACGTCGCGGGGTCGGTGGTGGCCACGACCGCCTGCAGCGCCTGGTCGCTAGCCGTCACCTTCGCGGTCACGGCCTCGGCCGCGGTCTGAAAGTCGGACCAATTGTCGTTGCTCACGACCACGACGCGCTCGTTGTTGTCGAAGTCGGTGGTACCCGAGACGGCGTGCAGCAGTTGCTGACCGGTGGGGGCGCTCAGCTTGAGCAGGTCGCGTACGCTGTTTTCCCACTGGCTGTTGGTGAGCCGGAGGAAGCGGCTGTAGATTGGCGTGCCGGGCGGGAAGGTCGACGGATCGCCATCGGTCCCGGCCGTCCCGGTAGCGGCACCGGTCCCGGTGGTGCTGCCGATGCCGGTTCCGCTCCCACTCTGGGAGGAGGAGCTACCGGCAGCGCCGTTCACGATGCCGCTCTCATCGCCGTTCGGATCGATCACGCTGGCGGTGCAACCGGTCGTCACCGCGAGCAGCGGACCGAGCGCCAAGATGAGACACCTGGCCAAACCGAGAGGGCACTTTCTGATCACTAGCTTTCCTTCGTGTTCGCGTCGTTGGCGAGCGTGCACACCATGGCGATGAGGCAGTCGCCGGGGCGAGACGGTTCCGTCCATCAAAAATCGTCAAACACTCGAAATAACGTCGACTTTCGGCCGGTTCCTACGACCCGGCTCGAAAATGGCGCCACCACTGCCGACGGCGTCGGGCACCCGCACACGGCTCATGAGCGTCACCGAAATTTTCCAAGAATGCGGGGTACGACATGGTGCGAGGGCGCCGCTCCGAACCTTGAGCATTCGAGGCAGTATACCCTAGGGGTTAAGGTTCGGGTTGTACCGATTCGACACGCGCTCGCGGCACCGACAGTGGAGGGCGGTGTACGCGCGGAGCTTTACGCCGGCGACGCTAGGGTGGGGCCCTGAATTGCTGGCCTCGCCGTGAGCGTGCCCGTGCCCGTGCATCGTGTCGATGCTGATCAAGTTGGCGCAGAGCTGCGAGGAGTAGGCTCAGGCGCGCAGCCAGAGCAGCGCACAACCGAGAGCAACGACGGCTGCGTGGTGACGCAGGGTCTCTTCGTAACGAGTAGCGAAGTGCCTGTGCGCGCTGACGCAGCTCGCTGGCAGCAGGCCACACGAGAACGCTAACACCAGAGGGCGTGTCCCCGAATTGCTGGTCAAACGTGCCCGTGCCCGTGCCGTGCCCGTGCCCGTTGAGGGACACGCCCTAATCCAACCTAACTGACCCGCCCCTACCACCCGAGGCGCGCGCGGCGAAGTATCATCCTCAATCCATGACCCAAGCCAATCAGCCTGAAGACTTCGCCGCCGCGCCCGTCACCCTCCGCCTCGGCGATCTCGAGGTGCCGCGACTGGGATACGGCGCGATGCGGCTGCCCGGCAAGGACGTGTGGGGTGAGCCCGAAGATCCCGCGCGCGCTCGCCAGGTGTTGCGTCGCGCCGTCGAGCTGGGCATCGCCTTCATCGACACCGCCTGGTTCTACGGCCCGCTCGTCGCCAACCGGCTGATCGCGGAGGCGCTCCACCCCTACCCGCGCGAGCTGGTGATCGCGACCAAGCTCGGCGGCAAGCGCCTGCCCGACAAGAGCTGGGCCCCCGCGCTGCGCCCCGAAGAGCTGCGAAAGGGCGCCGAGGATGATCTGCGCAGCTTGCGCCTCGAGCGGCTCGACGTCGTGCACTTGCGCAACATGCCGGGCGCGGGCGTGCCGCTGCTGGAGTCGCTCGACGTGCTCCTGGCGCTGCAAGCCGAGGGCAAGATCCGGCACCTGGCGCTCAGCAACGTGAACGCGCGCGAGGTCGAGCAAGCGCTCGGACGCACGCCGATCGTCGCCGTACAAAATATGTTCAATGTCTCGGGTGGAGGCGGCGCGATCGCCAAACAGACCCACTCCGAGGTCGATGACCCGGAAGGCGTGCTCGAGCTGTGCACGCGCGAAGGCATCGCATTTCTGCCGTTCTTCCCGCTGGCGGTCGGCAAAGTCGGCGAAGACAAGCCGGCCCTAGCCGCGATCGCGCAGCGGCACCGCGCCACTCCCGCTCAGATCGCTCTGGCCTGGCTGCTGGCGCGGTCGCCGGTGATGCTACCGATCCCGGGCACGAGCTCGGTCGAGCACCTGCAAGAGAATTGGGACGCGCGTCGCATCGCGCTCAGCGCGGACGAGATGGCGGCGATCGCCAACCCAGCCTAGCGCACCCCTTGCCGGCCTGGGCCGCGCTCAGCGCGCTCAGCGCGCTCAGCGATTGATGGTGACGGTGATCGTCTCGCCCGGCTTGATCTTCTTGCCGGGCAGCGGGTTTTGCGAGAGCACCACGTTGACCGGCGTCTCGCCCACGTGGGTCCACAAGATCTTGACGACGAAGCCCTCGTCTTTGGCCAAGGCGTTCACTTTGTCGACGCTCTGGCCGAGCAGCTTCGGCACGTCGAGCTCGGCGGGGCCGGCGGACAGCCGCACGATCACCGGTTTGTCGGTCTCTTGAGGCGCGTTCGCTTCAGGCAGCTGCGACACGACGTTGCCCTTGGGCACGTGGAGATCGGCGATCGGCTCGCCCTGCTCGAGCTTGTAGCCGCTGCGCGCCAAGAGCGCTGTTGCTTCGGCCAGGTTGCGACTGACGACGCTCGGCACCAGCGGCAGCTCGCGCGCCAGTGTCACGCTCACGGAGCCGCGCGGCTCGAGCTGCTGGCCTGCCGCCGGCGATTGCTCGACGACGGTGCCGGCGGCGGCACCTGGCGCCGCCCTGCGCTCGCTCACCAGAAACAACAGCCCGAGCGCCTTGACGTTCTGACGCGCGTCTTCCTCGCTGAGACCCTTGAGGCTGGGCACGCCGATCTTCGGCGGCAGCGGCGCGGCGGCGGCGGAGCCCAGTAGCTTCAGATGCTGGAGACCCAGCACGGTCACGACCGAAGTGACCATCGACACGAACACGACCACGATGATCAACGCGAATCCTCTCATGAACCGGCGGACCCCTTTCGGGGCTTAGCTCACCCTGCCCGGGCTCGGCGGGCAAGCGGCTTGGCGACGTTGGTCCGCGAAAGCGCGCCTGTCTCAGCCGAAAGGTAGGACAAGGCGGCGGCACACCGGCCGCGCCGGCCTCATCGACGGCTAAGCGTTTTTGGACGAGACCCGCTGGCGCGACGCTTCACCGGCTGGGTCAGCGTGCTTCCGTCGCTCACGCCGCTCCGCGCGTACCGCCTGGGTGGTAGCCCGACATGGCGCGCGAACGCGACGCTGAACGCGCTGGCGGAGCCGTAGCCCACTCGCTCGGCGACCTCGGCCACGCTCGTGGGCCGGCCCCGCAGCAGCTGTTTGGCGAGGGCCATGCGCCAGCCGAGCAAATATTCCATGGGAGTCATCCCGACGGCGCGGCTGAAACGCTCGAAGAAGACCGAGCGCGACAGTCCTGCTGCTTTGGCGAGTTGCGCGACGGTCCAGCCTTTGGTCGGGCTCTCGTGCATGCGCCGAATCGCGGTGGCTAGACGCTCGTCGCCGAGACCGCGCAGCAGCCCCGGCGACGCCGCGGTCAGCTCCGACGAACGAAGCGCTTCGATGAGCAGGAGCTCCAGCAAGCGCGCCAAGATCACGTCACGCGCCGGCCGGCGTTCTCGAGACTCATCGCTCACCAGCCGCACCAACGTGTCGAGCCGCTGGTGTCCGCGAAGGTGGACGAGCCGCGGCAGCAGCGACACGAGCAACGTTGCGTCCGGCGACGCGAAGACGCAATAGCCGATCAGCAGGCGCACGTCGGGCTCTCCGCGGAGGCCGTGCCTGAATTCGCCGTTCTTCAGCGCCAGCGGCGTGGTGTCGAGCGTTGGCGCCGGCGGCTGGAGGCTCGAGATCATGAAATCGTACGCCGACGGGACGAGGGCGAAGTCGCCCTGAGTGAGCGTGATCGCTCGGTGGCCGGCCGCCGCGAGCCGACATGCCCCGTCGAGGATCAAGCAGTAGAAGAGCCGCTGCGCCTCGGAACGGCGCACACACCAGGGCCCCTTGGCGGTCACCAGCTTGGAGGACGGCGTGCCCGGCTGCAGCAAGCTGACTACCTCGGCGAGCGGATCGAGCATGTTCGGACTCCTACGAACTCCAACCGGACCTTTCGTGATAGCACGTCCGCGCGCCGGGTCCCATCTTCTGAGCCACTCGAACTGGGAGCTCACATGCAAAATATTTTGATCACCGGCTGCTCGTCTGGCTTCGGCCTCGAAACCGCTCGCTACTTCCTCGAGCGCGAGTGGAACGTCATCGCCACCATGCGCACGCCGCGGCAAGACGTGCTGCCTCAATCCGATCGCCTGCGGGTTCTGGCGCTCGACGTCACCGATCCCGAAAGTATTCGTCGAGCGGTGGCCGCGGCGGGGCCGCTCGACGTCCTCGTCAACAACGCGGGCATCGGTTGGCTCAACGCGCTCGAAGGCACGCCGATGGCGATTGCTCGCGACGTCTTCGAGACCAACACCCTCGGCACGATCGCGATGACGCAAGCCGTATTGCCGCAGCTGCGGGAGCGACGTCGAGGCACGATCGTCAACGTGACGTCGAGCGTTACCTTGAAGTCGCTGCCGCTGCTGTCCGTGTACACGGCCAGTAAGGCGGCCGTGAACTCGTTCAGCGAGTCGTTGGCGCTCGAGCTCGCGCCGTTCAATGTGCGAGTTCGGCTGGTGCTCCCCGGACGAGCTCCCGAGACTCGCTTCGGCGACAACGCCCGTACCCGCATGCAAGCGGGCTTCCCCGAGCCTTATTCGGCGCTGGTGCAGGGCATCTTCGCAGCCTGGCAGACCGAGTCGGCGATCACGCGGTCGCGCGAGGTGGCGGAGGCGGTGTGGCGCGCCGTGAGCGACCCGAGCTGCCCGACGCGCCAACCCGCCGGCGCGGATGCTGTCGAGCTCGCGGCGTCGGTCTAGCGCCGTCTCGGCGCGAGACGGCGGAACTGGCGCGGCGCTACACCATCTTCCAAGATGGTGGCAACACCCTCGACCATCGACGCATCGTGCGGCGGTGCGCCAGGCGCCCCCGGAGCTGCTCCAAGCCGTCGCGCGACGCATCAAGGCGCTCCGGCAGATCCGCGGCCTGACCCAAGACGCCGTCGCGGAGGCGCTCGGCATCGCGGTCAAGAACGTGCAGCGCTTGGAGGCGGGGCGCCAGAACCTCACCCTCAAGACGCTCGCCAGCGTCGCCGACGTGCTCGACGTCGAGCCCTACGAGCTGCTCAAGTCCGGCGCCATCAGCGCGCCGGACGCCGAGGTCTCGTTGAAGCGAGCGCTGCGCGGCTTGGCGCGGCTCGGTCACCAGGTGCTGCCGGCCGACGCGTCGCCGACGCGCGGCGCGATCCCGGTGATGAGCTTGCAGGCCGCCGCCAGCGGTTTCGGTGGGACGCGCAGCGTCGAGGTGAGCGCGTGGCTCCATTTGAAGGCGTCGCGTCCGTCGCAGCTGACGGGGCGGTTCGTGGCCCAGGTCACGGGCCGCTCGATGAGCCCGACAGTACCGAGCGGCGCGCTCGCGCTGTTCAAGGCGCCGGTCGTGGGGCCCCTCGAAGGGCGCGTTGTCGTGGCAGAATGGCGCGACTACGCCGATCCCGAAACCGGCGGCGCCTACGTGCTGAAGCGCGTGGGCTCGGTCGAGCAGCGCCCGCGCGGCGGCCTCCAGCTGCAGCTCCGCTCCGACAACCCCGACTTTCCGCCGTTGCTCGTCGACGCCAAAGACGCGCTCGAGCTGCGCATCGTGGCCGAGCTCGAGCGTGTGCTGTGGCCGGCCCGTAAGTAGATTGCGCCGAGCACCATCTTATGTGATGGTAGTGGCTCACCATCAGCCGACTTCGGGGAGTCAGCATGCTCTTTCATCGATCGGGAAAAGGGTTTTCTCCATCCACGTCGAATCCAAACCGGCGCTATTGCTACGTGCGCGCTTCGGCGCTCGAGCAGCTGCTCGAGGCGCCCGGTACCCTCGAGTCGTTGGGGAACGAGCTCGGGGTCTCGCCGCCGTCTTTCGTGCTGTCACGGGCCGAGCGGCTCGAAGCCGTGCGTCGCCGTGCCATCCACCTCGCCGTCACCGCGTCGCCGTTCCGTGATCTGTCGCTCGAAGAAATCCTCGTCGTCACCGCCTACGCCTCGGCGAGCTTCGATCACACGGCGTGGAAGCGCGAGCTGCGCCAGCAGCCAACGCAGCAGGAGCTGTATCGCAAGAGCGAGTCCTGGCTGCGTGAGCGCTCTGCCCTGGTCAGGAGCGGCAGCCGCGTGGGCAGGCCACGCTGGCCGCTGGTGGGTAGCGCCTCCGCCGAGCTCGACAACGCCCACTTCGTGGTAGCGGTCGCACCGCTGTCCGACCACCAGACGCTCGCCGCCGAGCTCGAGCGCCTCGCCGCCGAGGCCGACTTCGCGCACGAGCACTACGTTGCCTGCTCACCCGCCACCGCGCTCGCCTTTCTGGAGTCGCGAGCCCGCGCCGCCCACCCTCCGCGCTGGGACTCGTTCGCGCTCGATCGCGAGCTGCGCACGCTCGGCCTCGGCCTGCTCTTGGTCGAGCCTGACGGCGTCGCCCTCTACTTGCCGGCGCGCTATCGAGCGCTCACCGCGGCGTCGCGCCAATCGCGCGCTTGATCGCCGCGCACCGAAGCACCGAAGCACCGAAGCACCGAAGCACCGCTCCGCGCCTCGAGAGCAGCAGAGCGGCCCGAAAACGACACGTGAGCTTCTGCAAGCGGGCTGCGTTGGCGGCAGCCCCTAGCCGTCGGCGCGAATCGGAATTACCCCTGGGCGGTTCGAGCTCCGCCCATGGCCAGCCCCCCGAATGACAGCGCCAAACCCTGGCGATTTTCCCGACTATTGCGGGAGCCGACGCTCCACTTTTTTGCGGTCGCGGCGGCGGCGCTGCTCGGTCAGCACCTGCTCCTGGGCGACGCGCACACCATCGCGTTCACGCCCGCGCTCAAGGCCGACCTCGTGCGGCGCTATCACGACCAGCTCGGCCGGCCCCCGACACCGGCAGAGGCCGATGCGATGCTCGCCGCCTGGAAGGTCGACGAAATCCTTTACCGCGAAGCGCTGCGTGAAGGAATGGACCGCGACAATCCAGCCGTCCGCAACCTGCTGGTCACCAAGATGCGCGAGCGCCTGCTGCTGCAGACGCCACCGCGCGAGCCCACCGACGCCGAGCTTCAGCAGTTCCTC
>Ga0164241_10000980_pt1 | contig 40462 bp, 31 predicted proteins | sample OricomyardsoilBY_FD_108780 | JGI IMG/M metagenome (GOLD analysis project Ga0164241, IMG submission 108780) | Backyard soil microbial communities from Emeryville, California, USA - Original compost - Back yard soil (BY) | ecosystem: Environmental > Terrestrial > Soil > Unclassified | place: USA... | reverse complement strand
TCGTGATGATCGTGATGATCGTGATGATCGTGATGATCGTGATGATCGTGATGATCGTGATGATCGTGATGATCGTGATGATCGTGATGATCGTGATCGCATCCAGCATGCACACCCGCGTGCCTATGCCGCCAGCGCAGCAGATTCCACAGCATCCACAGCGCCACCAGAATTACTAAGCCACCACTGATTTGACTCAGCCGCTCTTCGCTCAGCAGCGCCTGGGCTGCAGGCCCGTAATAGAGTCCTACGCCGGCAATCAACCACACCACCAAACTGTGGGACACCGCCACACACAGCCCCAACAAGACCGCCTGCAGCCAGGTGCCGCGCACGGCGATAATAAACGCCGCCATCAGGGATTTAGAGTGGCCCGGCTCCAGCCCGTGCAGTGCGCCTATGCCAAGGGCGCTGGGCAAAAACCACCAGGCCTGTGCAGCGCCTTGGCTTAATAACAGGCTGAACTGATCCATAACACCTCAAGGCCTAGGGCCAATAGTTAACAGACGGGTAAGGGTAAAGAATCAGCATTAGCTCAGCCTTAAACCCTGTGCTCTCGATTCTGTAGCGAGCCTCGTGGCGATGAGTGCTTAACGCGGCTGCACACCACAAACACGGCCCCGGGCACCCACAAAGGGCGCCCCTATATGCTGAAGGCTTAATGACAAGGAAAGCTGAACGCCGCTTACTATAGTCCCGCCAATAGGCCCGCCAAGCTATGACTATGGCCCATCTGGTGGGCAAAGGCCGTTGCAAAAAGGCACTTTTTTCCGCCTGCAGAGGCACATGGCCCAGGCACGGAGGTACATGACTAAGAGCGCTAAGCCCCCCGCCGCAATAGAAACAAACCGATCACAGCACATAGAGCAATCGGCAGCAGAACGGCAAATAGAGGCGAGAAGCCAAACAACAGGCTGCTGGGGCCAAGCAGGTCTTGGCTGGTGCGAAAGGCAATGCCCACCATCACACCGCCAAACACCCGCGAGCCCATGGCCACTTGGCGCAAGGGGCCAAAAATAAACGAGATGGCAATCATCACCAAGCTGGTAATAGCCAGCGGCTGCAGGGCTTTTTTCCAAAACGCCAGCCAAAATTCCTTGCCGTCCTGGCCCTGCTCATCCAAATACTGGGCATAGGAATACAGCCGCACCATAGGCAGGTTGTCCTTACCCAGCATCAATACCTGCAGCAGCGTGGGGTTGAGGGCGGAGTCCCAGGGGCGTTTATCAAAAGTGCCTGCATTGACTTGGTCGGTGTTCAGCTCGGTAAATTGGCCGTCGCGCTCCTGCCATTGGCCGCGCTGGAACTCGGCGGTTTTGGCGTAACTGGCGCGCTTGAGGCGGCCTTCGTCATTGAACTCAAAGCGGCTCACACCGATGAGATCGCCATTGGGCAGCAGGGCGGCAAAGTGCATATATTCATTGCCCTCCCGGTTCCACATGCCCTGCCCTGAGGTGATGGCCGAATCCCGCCCCAACAGCAGCGCCTTGCGGGATTCACCGTATTGATCGGTAAAAGGAGTAACAAATTCGCCCAGAAACACCCCGAGCATAATAAAACCCAGCACCGGGCGCATGACGGAAAGCAGTATCTGCAACAGGGACACCCCAGCCGCGCGCATCACCACCAGCTCACTGCTGCTAGCCAAAATGCCCAGCCCCACCAAACAGCCCACCAAAGCCGCCAGCGGCAGATAATCGTAAATGCCGGAGGGCAGGCTAAAGGCCACATACACCAGCACTTCAGAAAAATTATAGGCGCCGTGCATCTGGCCCAGCTGGTCTACCAGTTCAGAAATAGCCTGCAAGGCCAGAATCACCAGCAGTACCACAAAAATCGCCCCGGCCACGCTGCGGCCTATGTAATTGTGCAGCAGGTTCATGGCGCCGCCCTCCAGAACAACAGGCGTTTAGGGTTGAACAACACCCAGGCCAAACAGGCAAAAGCGCCGTGCACCCACCACAACAGATAAGGCAGCGGGCTCTTGCCCGCTTCCATGGCACCGCGCGCGGCATTGGCCAGCACCAGGTAAATGACGTATAGCAAAATGGCGGGGATCAGTTTGGCGTAACGGCCGGAGCGCGGTTGAGTGCGCGCCAATGGCACCGCCAGAGCCACCACAATTAACACCAGTACCGGCATAGAAAGGCGCCACTGCAAGGCGGCTGTGGCGGCGTTATCCGTAGCCTGCAGCAGTTGCACAGTGGAGAGCATATCGCTGGGTTTTTTCGGTTTGGTATCCATGGATGGCTGCGGCACATACTGCTGATAGGTGGCAAACTCCACCTCTTCATAATTGGCCTGGCCCGGCGAACCGCGATACTGCACGCCCTGGCCGAGCACCAAATACCGCTTGCCACTGGTTTCATCCAGCAGGGTGGTGCCGGTTTTGGCGGTCATCACTGAGAGCGCATCACTGCCCTGATCTTTCCCGGCTAAAAACACCTGCCGCAGGGTTTTGCCGCCTTCATCCACCTCCTGCACATAGGCCACCCCGGCACTGTTGCTCAGGCGGTGGAAGCGGCCGGGTTTGAGGGTTTCAAATTCGGTGCGATTGCGCTGTGCGGCCAGCAGATCCTCCGCCGCGCGAGCGCCCAAAGGGCTTAAAAATAACGAGAAAAAAGCCACCAGCGCCGCCACCGCCAAACCGCACAACAGGCTGTAGCGCAGAATCGTGCCCTCGCTGACGCCACAGGCCGACAGCACGGTCATTTCACTGTCGATATACAAACGGCCATAGGCGAGCAAAATAGCGATGAACAACCCCAAGGGCAGGATTAATTCTAAATAACCGGGCAGGCGAAAACTCAGCAGTGTGAACACCACCCCGGCATCCAACTTGCCCGCTGCCGCCTCCGCCAGATAACGCACAAAGCGGCCGCTTAAAATCACCAGCAACAACACCAAGCTCACCGCCACCATGCTTTGCAGCATCTCGCGGGCGAGGTAACGAAACACAATCACAGCTAAGGACCTAGTTAACTGAAGGGATCCTTTGGCGCGAGGCCCGAAGGCTTGGCGAGCAAAGAGAGGAAATTCGCCGCAGCCCTTGCCAGTATGTGCCTAAGGCTCGGTCAATAGGCTACACTGGGCGGCTACACAAGGCCGGCGATTATGGTGGCAAGGCCCACTTAAAGTCTACCCGCTACCCACCCACTTCCAACCCTCAGGTGCTTGATTTATGGAGTTATCCTCTAAGCCATTGCCCTTGCAAACCTCCAAAACCGGTTGCGCCATTGTGGCGGTATTTGCCGACAAAACCTTCAGCGACGATTACAAACGCCTCGATAGCACCAGCCAAGACGCCATCAACCGCCTGATTAAAGCGGGCGACTTCACCTTCAAAGCAGGCCAAATGGCCTGGATCAGCACCCCGGCCAAAGCCACCTATCAACGCCTGTTGTTAGTTTGCTTAGGCGCCAGCGCCAGCGAGCTGAGCCTGAAGGATTACACCCACAGCCTACAGGCCATCGCCCGCACCCTCGCCACTCGCCCGGTGGGCAACGCTATTTTGTATTTAAACGGTATAGACGCCTTGAGCAGCCACACACTGGGCTTTTGGGCGGCGGAAGTATTCAGCAAACAAGCCTACCGCTACACCACCACGAAAAAACCCAAAGACGGCGTGCACGCTCTTAAATCCCTGCAACTGAGCCTGCCGAAAGCGCAAAACAAAGCCGCCAATCAAGGCTTGGCCGAAGGTGAGGCCGTCGGCCACGGCATCAATCTAGCCCGCCAGCTCGGCAACCTGCCCGGCAATATCTGCACACCTACCTACCTAGCCCAGGAAGCGGCCCGCCTGGCCAAAACCGACAAACGCTTTGGCCTAACCGTCCTAGATGAAAAAGCCATGAGCAAACTCGGCATGGGTTCTTTGTTATCCGTCGCGCGCGGCTCTGCCGAACCGCCTCGGTTGATTGTGCTGGAATACAAGGGCAAAACCAGCAAACAGCCGCACGTGCTGGTGGGCAAAGGCGTCACCTTTGATACCGGCGGCATCAGCCTCAAGCCAGGTGCCGGTATGGATGAAATGAAATTTGATATGTGCGGCGCCGCCTCGGTGCTCGGCACCCTCGCCGCCCTCGCCCAGATGCAAGCCGCCGTGCATGTGGTGGGCATCATCGCAGCGGTGGAGAACATGCCCGGCAGCCGTGCCACTAAACCCGGCGATGTGGTCAGCTCACTGTCCGGCCAAACCATCGAAATTCTCAACACCGACGCCGAAGGCCGCCTGATCCTCTGCGACGCCCTCACCTATGCCGAGCGCTACAAACCCAAAACTGTGGTGGATATAGCCACCCTCACAGGCGCCTGTGTCGTCGCCCTCGGCCACTACGCCAGCGGCCTGTTCGCCAACAACCAAGCCCTCGCCAACGCCCTGTTAAACGCCGGCGAAGCCGCGCAAGATCGCGCCTGGCAAATGCCCCTGTGGGATGACTATCAAAAAGGCCTGGAGAGCAATTTTGCCGACATGGCCAACATCGGCGGCCGCGAAGGCGGCTCCATCACCGCCGCCTGCTTTTTAAGCCGCTTCACCAAAGCCTATCACTGGGCACATTTGGACATAGCGGGCACCGCCTGGCACTCCGGCGGCGCCAAAGGGGCCACCGGCCGCCCGGTCGGGCTGTTGGTGAACTATCTGCTCAACGCCTAACATGAGCGGCCGCGCCGACTTTTATGTGCTGCCTGCAGGCGAAGATCGCCACCACTTCGCCTGCAGGCTAATTGAAAAGGCCTATAAATTAGGCAACAGCGTCTGGCTGCGCCTGGATGAAGAGGCGGTAGCCGAGCTGGATGCGAGCCTGTGGACATTCAAGCCGGAATCATTTGTGCCCCACGCGCCCTTCACACCCGGCGCCCAGTTGAGCGATTGCCCGGTATGGCTAATGACCCAGCTGCCCACCGGCACCTGTGACCTGTTGGTGAACCTTGCATTAAGCCCCATGGAACCGCCGCAGACGGTGGGCCGCGTGGTAGAACTGGTCAACCAGGATGCAGCCATATTGCAGCTAACGCGCAGCCAATACGCGCGTTATAAAGCGCTAAACTGGACTATTAATACCCACAAACTTTAGCCATGAGTTAACCGCTCTGTAGTCACGCCTATGTCAAAACCTGAGCCCAAAGATAAACACCACCTGGTGGCCGAACTTGAAGCCCTCCACCGCACCCTAGCACCGGACGCGAATATCCCCGTGCTAGTGGAAGCCGTGTTAGACAGCGAAGAGGAAGTGCCGGACCTGGCCGAAGAAATTGACCTGGTTGACTCGCTCCTAGGGGCACAACATCCGCCTGCCAGCAGCACAAAACCCGCCCCTCTAGAGCTGCAACTGGACTTAGGTTACGACCTGCTCGACGCCGCCGAGACACCGCTGCCGGAAGATCCAGAGGCCAACGAAAGCCTGCGCCAGATTCACAACGACCCGCTCAATTACACAGGTGATGATTTATTTATCAACCACGAAGACCGCGAGAGTCACTTCACCGATGAACCGGTGGATGCCGAAGACCAAGACGAACCGCCCTTATTAGAACTCGAAGACGCCCTGCCTGAAACCTCGACGCCAGGCACCCTGGCCGCCGACTCCCCCGCCGCCAAGTTAGACACCGTATTTAAAGCGCTCAACAACCCCAGCGACGAGCAAGACGACGAAAATCCCTTTTTACCCGCCCACCTGCGAGAAAAACTGCGCCGCAGTAAAGCCACTCTAATTGAAGAAATTCAACGCTCCTCAGACGCAGTACACCAAAGCTCGGCGCTGATTAAGGCCTATACCACCGACAGCCAACTAAAACACCGGGATCGCGCTAACACTGGGATTGCGCCGCCCAAAGAAGCGGTGAAAGAACCCTTAACCGAAATTCCCAAAGACGCTCAGCAGGCATTAATCGACGCATTAGTGGCGGAATTTTTACCGCAGATTGAAGCTAAATTGCGGCAAAAACTTGCGGAGCAATTTGCGGAAAAGTCGTCGCGGCCTGTTTGACATACTGCTGCGCAGCAATATATTCGAGCAACAAATGAATTTATCAAGAATCGAAAAAATTGAGTGGCTTATATGTAATCTTGAAGAAATTTCAAAGTCTTATTTCATCAGTAAAACCATACATCAATATGCACAAAATTTAGATTTTGGATTCGAAGCTTTCGCCCCATATAGGCATCTTTGCAATGTGCTCGTGACTGATGTAATAATTCGGTGGTGCAAAGCATTTGGCACGGACAAAGAAGAAATGCATTGGAAAAATTTTATAAATAAAAATGAAGCAGAAGCCTTCAGATCAAGCATGTTCGCTTCAGCAAAAATAACACAGAAAGAATATGTTGAATATTGGCATCAAATGAACAAAGTTCGAAACTCCGCCTGCGCTCATTTCACGTATGAACATGTAGATAAAGAAGTTCCAGATTTTGAAATAGCCATTGACACTGCTTCGGCCGCCCACCACTATTTCACCAACACACTCATTAAATCAGGCATCAAGTGCTCTAAATTTGATTTAAAACAGTTTGGCATGCGCTCATCAGAAGGATTTATTAAAAAATTGCGCTCAGCCGCAATTTAACTCTATGTATTGAAGGTACTACCCTGCCTACCAGCCCCTCTCCCTTTGCAATAAACTTGTGCTCAAGGCGAACAGCTCCCTCCCCTTACCAAGGGGAGGGTTGGGGTGGGGTTTGGGTGCAGCAAGGAAAAGCGAGTAAAAATAGCATTAAACCCCTAGGGAGAAGAAAAATCTCCCCAAAGGGCAATTTTTCTCGTTCCCACGCTCCGCGTGGGAATGCATAGAAAAACAGAAATAAACCTCCCTGCCTATACACTCCCGTTCAAACCAAGAATAACCAAAACTCACTCCCCCATCTTTAACCGAAACGGAATATCCCTACGCATATAAGTGCAGGCGCGCCAGAGCCACTCCATAGGCCCATAGCGGTAGTGTTTAAACCAGAGACTGGCCAATATTATTTGCCCCAGCCATAAAACCACACCCAATAAAAAACTATTCACCTGGCCTAAATACATCCAAGCGGCCAAACCAAAGCCGTAAAAAATCGGCACACAAAGCAGCGACTGCCCCAAATAAATACTTAAGGTCATGCGCCCAGGTGCCGCTAAATAGCGCAGCAGCCTCTGCGCGGGCGACTGGTATAAAAGGACAAATAAACAAATACTGCCCAAGGTGGCCGCGAGGTTAAAATAAGCATTGGCAATACCGGATAAACCGGCCACCTCGGTGTGAGCCTTAATATACATTTGCCAGCCGGTAAAAACCGCCGCAGCCACTACACACAACAAAAGGCCCTTAGCAAATTGGCGCCTGCGCTGTGTGTAATCCGCAAATACCCGCAGCCTCGCCAATAAAAATCCCAGCAGGCTCATACCCAGCACCGTCCACAAGCGGCCGCTCTCCAGCATAAACACCCACTTGCGCTCATTACCCATAATTGCATTCGTGGCCATTAACTGCATAAAACTGCCTTCGGCGTAGACTTTTAAAACCGGGTCAAGCTCACTTGCCTGAGGCGCTGCGGCAGCGGGGGAAAATAATGACCACAGCCATGACAACCACAGCGGCCCCTGTAAAAGAAAAAACACACTCAAACTCAAAACCAACATCTGGGGAGCGCGCCACAAGGGCACTAAACACACGCCACACAGAGCGAGGATCTGTAAAATATCGCCGCCGTATAACAAACTGTGTACATAGCCCATCCCTAATAATAAACCCAAGCGCCAGACAAACCGGCCGCGAAAATCCACGCCGCGCTCTTGTTGATTATTGAGCAGAATAAAAAAACTCACACCGAATAAAAAAGCAAAGATGGCGAACGCCTTGCCGCCAAACACAGCAAATAAAGCATCATTGAGCGGATGAGGAATAGGATTTAACCAATAAATTTCATAGTACTCCACCATATGGATTAAAAATAACCCCATCAGCGCATAGCCGCGCAGGGCGTCCACAAGATCAATTCGCGATTGCTGCATAGTTTAATTACCCCCTCAATACTCAGCCCAAACACAGGTTTCTGGGCCAAAAACCCGGCACATGCCGGCGCCTATGGATCTCGGATACACACATAACACAGGGGTTATTATAGACAGGCAGGAGGGATTCGAAAGACAGGGGCAGAGGTTAAAAACGTGACTTAAGCGCGACAAATAGAAGAAACAGGGGCAGACAACTTGGCTCATTAACCTCGCGGGTTTTATGTCGCTAAGACTAGCGGTACGGAAGTAAAGAATACACAGCATTTCAGAGCGTCAAAAAGAGGGATCTTTTTGACGCTCTGAAATAGGCCGTATCCATTACTGCTACACCGCGAATAATTGCGCGTACATTCTGTTAAACGTTTATCTAAATGAGAAAAAACTCAATGGTTACTAAAAAATTAACACCTGCTGGGTACGCTGAGTAGAAACATCCAGCGGCGCTGAGCTCGCCACCTCTTGATGAGCAAGGGTGGGCGCGCCAGTGCCGAGGCTTTTATAAATGCGGATTAAGTCCAATAACAAACGCGCTTCGCTCTGCGCAAATTCCGCGCTCACCGCTAAATGACTGCGCTCAACATCCAGCACTGTGGATAAATCGCCCACGCCCAAAGCAAATTTTTCGCGCGCCGCTTTAGCGGCCGCAGCACTTGCAGCAGCCGCTTTTTGCAAACCCATGCGACGCTGCTCTTCCTGGCCAAAATCCACCATAGCATTATCAATTTCTTCCAGGGCAAGTAATAAGGTTTCATCTAACTGGCGCATAGCCGCTTGGCTCTGTGCATCAGCAGCTTTTATACGTGCCTGCACCCGGCCAAAATCAAATGCCCCCCAACGCAAGCGCGGGCCAAAATAAAAACTATCCGTACCCGAATCGCCCAAACCGTTCCAATCGGCGGCGACAAAACCTAAACCACCGGTGAGCTGAATACTCGGGTATAAATCCGCTACCTGCACATTGTACTGAGCCAATGCAGCACGCGCTTTTTGTTCTGCTTTGCGAATATCAGGCCGCGTTGCAATTAAGGCTTTAGTATCCCCCAAGTCAAATTGAGCAGGCACTGCAGGTAAACTTTGATAGGCGGTTAATTTTTCTTTCAACAGGGGCATAGGGTTGCCGGTTAACACAGCTAAACGATTAATATGTGTATTCACCTGGGCACTAAATTGCTGCTCATTCGCCTGCGTTAATAAAAATTGCGCCTCAGCGCGCGCCACATCCAACGCATCACTGCGCCCTACCTGCGCATAAGCTTTGGTTAAATCATAGGTTTGCGCTTGAGTTTGTCTGTTTTCCGCAGCAATGCGCAGCTGTAATTGGCTGCTGCGCAATTGCACATAAACAGCGGCCACTTCCGCACTGATACTGCTGCGCACAGCGGCTAAATCTGCTTGCGCCCACTGCGCTTGTGCCTGCGCATAAGCGGCCTGGTTGCGCAAACGGCCGAATAAATCCACTTCCCACTGGCTGTCGAATTGGGCTTGCACCTGGGTGCTAATACGCTCACGGCCCGGTGCAATTTGCGCCTGTGGCAAACCACTTCTTATCTCGCTCGCGGTGAGTTCTGTCTGCGGTAATCGATCGCGCTGGGCGTGTTGCCAAAGTGCGCGGGCGGCGTCCAACGCACTGCTGGCGATTTGCAGCGAATTATTGCGCGCCCAAGCATCCTGCATTAATTGATTTAAGGTGTCGTCGTTAAATTGCACCCACCAATTATAAGTATCGCCTTTTGCCTGCGCCTGCTGCGGCAGTTTAATCTGCTCGGCAAGCGCAGCCGTTCGCTGTGCAGGCACCTGAGTATCCAGGGGTTTAAATGAGCTGCACCCTAAAAGCACAGCACCGTTGATAACTAGGGCCAATGCGGTAACGGACATACGCTTCATAGTGAATACTCCGAGTTAATTACAGGCGCATGCAGGGAGGATTTTTTACCCTCTAATTTACGCGCTAACACATAAAAAATGGGTGTGAAAAACAAACCGAAAAAGGTTACACCCAACATACCGGCAAATACCGCCACACCCATAACGCTGCGCATTTCTGCACCCGCACCGGTGGAGAACACCATAGGTACTACACCCATAATAAATGCAAAGGACGTCATTAAAATGGGGCGCAAACGCATACGGCTGGCGGTAATAGCAGCTTGGTAGGTGGCCATACCGCGCTGCTCTAATTCGCGTGCAAACTCAACGATTAAAATAGCGTTTTTACTGGCGAGGCCCGCCAACACAAATAAACTCACCTGAGTAAAAATATTATTATCACCTCCGGTAATCCATACACCAAACAAGGCAGACAATATAGATAAGGGCACAATAGACACCACCACCAAGGGCAGCGCCAAACTTTCGTATTGTGCCGCCAACACTAAAAACACTAATAACAAACACAAGGGAAGAATATAAACGGCGGTGTTACCGGCCAATACTTCTTGGTAGGTTAATTCCGTCCACTCAAATTCAATGCCGGTAGGCAAGGTTTCCGCCAGAATCGCTTCGATAGCATCCTGCGCCTGGCCGCTGGAATAACCCGGCGCCGCATTGCCATTTAAATCCGCCGCTAAATACCCGTTGTAATGAGCGGCACTCTCGGGGCCAAAACTCTCTTTAATACTCAAAACCGAACCTAAGGGCACCATCTCGCCGCTGGTATTGCGCAGCTGTAAATTCAGTGCATCTTGCGGCGTATTGCGAAAAGGTGCATCCGCCTGCGCAATCACCTGGTAGGTGCGACCAAACTGATTAAAATCGTTGACGTATAAAGAGCCCAAATAAATCTGCATGGTGTCAAACACTTCTTTAATATTAAGCCCTAACTGTTTAGCCTTAGGTCGATCTAAATCGGCGTATAACTGCGGCACATTAATTTTAAAGTTGGAAAACACACTGGCTAATTCAGGCCTGCTAGCAGCTTTTTGCTGCACCTGAGCTACCACTTCTGCCAAACGCTCATAACCCAACCCACCGCGATCCTCAATTTGCAATTTAAACCCACCCGTGGTGCCAAGGCCACGCACGGGTGGCGGTGGGAAAATCGCGATAAAAGCTTCTGGAATCCCGGCAAACTTCATCTGTAAGGTACGCGCAATAGCACCTGCGCTCAGGCTTTTATCCTTGCGCTCATCAAAGGGTTTCAGCGGAAAAAACACTATGCCGGCACTGGCGCTATTGGTAAAACCATTAATGCTCAAGCCAGGAAATTGCACCGCGTTAGCCACACCTGCTTCTTTTAAGCCTATATCGCCCATTTCTTTAATTACGTCTTTTGTGCGCGCAAGGGTTGCGCCATCGGGCAATTGAGCAAAAGCAATTAAATACTGTTTATCCTGTGCGGGCACAAAACCCTTAGGAATCGACAAGAACTCCCCAGCCGTGACCGCTAAAAACACGGCATATATACCTAGAGCCAGAGTTTTACGGCCCAGCAACTTACCCACCTGAGTGGAATAACGGCCTGCACTGCGCGAAAACACCTTATTAAAGCCTGCAAAAAAACGCCCCAAAAAACGATCCATCAAGCGTGTAAGCCTATCCTTAGGTGCCGAATGACTTTTTAATAGTAATGCCGCTAATGCAGGGCTGAGGGTCAAGGAATTCACAGCCGAAATGACCGTGGATATAGCAATGGTCAAGGCAAACTGTTTATAAAATTGGCCGGTTAAACCACTGACAAATGCAATCGGTACAAACACTGCAATCAGAGTTAACGAGATAGCAATAATCGGCCCGCTCACCTCTTGCATGGCTTTGTAGGTCGCCTGCAATGGGCTTAAACCATCTTCAATATTGCGCTCGACGTTTTCCACCACCACTATGGCATCGTCTACCACTATGCCTATAGCCAAGACTAAGCCGAATAAACTTAAAGTATTAATCGAAAAACCAAACACCCACATGAGGGCAAAGGTGCCGATAATGGACACAGGCACAGCCAGCAGCGGAATAATCGACGCGCGCCAGGTTTGCAAAAATAAAATAACTACCACCACAACCAAGGCCAAAGCTTCTAACAGCGTTTTAATTACGGCCTTAATGGAGCTTTTAACAAAAATGGTGGGGTCGTACACCACCTTATAATCAATACCGGCAGGCAGGCGGTTTTTAATGGCGGCCATTTTGGCGCGCACCCCGTCGGAAATCTGAATTGCATTAGCACCGGGGCTTTGGAAAATAGGAATCGCTACCGCAGGTTGGCCATCTAATTGCGCGGCGAGGTTAAAGTCCGCCGCGCTCATTTCAATGCGGGCTAAGTCTTTTAATAAAATTAACTCACCCTGTTTGCCTGCACGGACAATAATATTGCCGAACTCCTCCGGCGTTGACAGCCTGCCTTTGGCGTTGACCGGCAATTGCACGTCGATGAGATTCGTAGTGGGCGCGCCGCCAATTAAACCCGCCGCCACCTGAATATTTTGCTCGCGGATAGCGTTGGTCACATCGCTAGCAGTTAAATTATATTGAGCAATTTTATCCGGGTTGAGCCATACACGCATGGCGTAATCACCCGAACCAAATAAACGCACCAAGCCCACGCCCGGCACCTTGGCCAGCTCATCTTTAATATTCATCAGCGCATAATTACGCAGATACAATTCATCGTAGGATTTATCCGGCGAAATTAAATGCACCACCATGGTTAAATCCGGCGAACTTTTTACCACCGTCACGCCCGCTTGGCGGGTGACCTCAGGCAGGCGCGGCAAAGCCTGAGAAACGCGGTTTTGCACCATCTGCTGAGCCAAATCCGCATTGGTGCCAATTTTAAAGGTCACTGTCAGCGTCAAACGCCCATCGGTAGTCGCCTGGGAAAACATATACAACATATTTTCCGTACCACTCAATTGCTCCTCCAAGGGGGTTGCCAGGGTTTCGGCAATTACCTTTGGATTCGCGCCGGGGTATGAGGCATTCACCACCACCGAAGGCGGCGCAACTTCAGGATATTCAGAAATGGGCAATTTAAACATTGCCAAAAAACCAGCAATAAATATCAGCAGCGAGATCACTGCGGCAAATATAGGCCGGTCTACAAAAAATTTAGAAATATTCATACGCAGCTCCCGTACTTTTTAAGCACAGCAAGGCCCAGGGTTAAACCCAAGCGGTAAAATAAAAACAGTTAAGGTGGGGCAGCGCCCCAGATTTTAATGGCTTACTTGGGCGACCGCGGGTGCGCTGGGCGTAGGATTAACCGGGGTATTAGGGCGCACTTTAGATAAACCATTGCTAATAATACGCTCGCCTGCCTGCACGCCCGCCAACACCACGCGCTGCCCATCGTAAAAATCACCCAGGGTGACCTCGCGATAATTAGCGGTGTTTTTGTCATCCACCACCATGACAAATTTCTTGCTTTGGTTGGTGCCTATGGCTTTGTCGGGAATTAATAACGCCGGTAATTCCTGCGCACTACCCAGACGAATTTGCGCGAACATACCCGGTGTTAATTCACCCTTGGCATTGTCTAAAATAGCCCGCGCGCGTATGGTGCCGGTGGTGGCGTCAATGTGATTATCAATGGATTCTAAATGCCCTATATAGGCATCTGCCTGCTCACCAGCCAGGCGCACCTGCACAGGCATATCGCGCAGAACGGAGGTTTTACGTACCATTTTGATGTAGCTGGCTTCATCGACATTAAATTCCGCATAGAGTGTTTTACTCGCGGTAATTTTCGCCAACACAGGCGCATTGGCACCGGCCTCCACATTATTACCCTGGGTTAATTCCGCTCGGCTAATGCGGCCACTAATGGGCGCTGCAATATGCGCGTATTCAACATTTAATTGCGCACGCGCCACCGCCGCTTGCGCCTCTTGACGCGCCGCCGCCGCCACCGCTTCAGCATTAACACTGGCTTCAAACAGGCTGTCGGCAATTAATTTTTGTTTTAATAATTGTTGCGCGCGAGTCAGTTCATCGCGGGCCAATTGATATTGGGATTCGGCGCTGGCCAATTTAGCCTTGGCTTGCATTAATGCCGCCTCATGAGGACGCGGGTCAATCACAAACAGGGGTTGCCCCTGGCGCACTTCTTGGCCTTCGGTAAATAAAACCTTTTGAATAATACCGCTCACCTGCGGTTTAAGGCTGGCACTTTCAACCGCACTTAAGCGCCCAGAAAAATCAACCCAGGTGCGCACCGGCTGAGGCTTTAATTCCACCACCTCTACCGAGGGCGGCGGTGGGGCTGCGCCATTGGCTGCATTGGCCGGGGATTGATGGCCAAACCAGAACAGGCCGCAGGCGCTGATAATGGCTGCAGCCAAGAGGCCGGTGGATTTTTGTGCTAATACCGCTGTGGCTTTCATACCTATGCCCTCTACCAGATGGGAACCATAAAGACACCGCAGTGTCCGTTTTAAACAAGCATACATACCGGTTGGTATGTTGGTCAAGAATTTATTTCTAGCCAGCTAAAACAATGGAATAACCCCGGAATAGAGGAGGATTTGTGACATTAAACAAAAAGCATGCGAAAAAATACCCTAGACTTACTAACAGATTGCGGGAAACCCACGTGGTCGCTACCCTAGGCAGCCTTGAGTAGCAGCCACTGCCGCCCAGAGCAAGACATACCAATTGGTATACAGAGAATTGAGAACTACGAGAACCGCCATGAGCCCAGTCGATACCCGCACACTTCTGTTGGACACCGCCTTAGAACTAATTTGGCGCAGTAACTACGACTCGGTCGGCGTCAACGAAATTTGCAAACAAGCGGGTGTCACCAAGGGCAGCTTTTACCACCACTTTGAATCAAAATTAGAATTGTTCTTTGAAGCGAGCAACCATTACTGGGAAAAAATCCGCAAAGATTTAGACAGTCTTTTATCGCCCATCAATCCACCGCTAGAACAATTGGCCAAATGGATTACTTTTATTTTTATCAATAAGGTGGGCAAGGATGAAGAAAACATTCCTGGCTGCGCATTTTTTTCTGCTTGCATGCAAATAGGCGCTGGCGACCCGCGTATCGTCAGCTCATTGCAAACCATGCTGGAGCGCGGCGCGGCCTATAACCGCGCACTGATTCAAAACCTGCACACAGGTGATTATTTAGATGATGAAGTGAGCTGCGAGCAAAAAGCGCGTTTAATGCAGCAGTTTGTCCATGGCGCTATTACCTACGCACGCGCCTCCAAAAATATCTCACATTTAAAAAGTGACCTGCCTACAGGAATATTCCGCATAATTGGCTTAAAAAAGGAATACTGGGAGACAGTAGAATTGCAGATTCTAATCTAATGCATTGCAAAAAATCTGCACTTGGTTATCTCAAAACTCTGTAGGCACGTCCCTGTAGCTCATAACTGCAGACCTGTCACTACTAAGCGGCCTCAACAAACGCACGCAAAATATCCATCACGGTAATAACGCCCACCACCTTATTCTCCTCAGTCACAAAAACGCGGTGCAGATGGCGGTCGAGTAAAAGCTTAGCAACGGCCTCAATCGATTCAGCTTGATCAACCGCTATGACCTCGTGGGTCATAATCTGATGTACTGTGCAATTTTTTGCAGCGTCTTTCACCCAGGAGCGCAGTACTTCTTCGTTTATATCTTGCCCACAACTGTCGCGGTAGTGATTGCGCAGCGCGTTGCTTTTGTCTTGTTCGTTGAGGTTATTAAAACGGCATACGTCATCCACACTCACCACGCCAACTAATTCGTGGTCGGAGGCAATAACAGGCGCGGCAGAAATATCGCGGTTAATAAAAAAATCTGCCAAACGATGAATGGTCCAGCCCTCGTACGCGGTTAACAGGTCGCGGGTCATCACATCTTTAGCGCATATTTTAGTGGTACTCATAAATGCTCTCTCACTGGCGAAACCGATAATCTATTTTTTTAGGAGCTCCGATTAACCCGCAACCACGCCCCGACTTATTAACCCGGTGACACACTAGATCGTTATGACCTGTTGTGTCTTGCTCCCGCTAAAACAGGTGAAAATACCTATACCTCTTTGTTTTAGCAGGAAACGCAGCGGTTTAAGCCGCCATCGCGGCAACCGTGCCACACGCGTTAACCCCACAACAACCTGCCGGGTTAATTACCAGATGGGTCACCGCACATTACTTGGATAAAAGTAGCTGAATAAGGCTGGCAATACCAGCCCCAAAAAGTTCACCAGCGCACGAACCCGCTACAGCAGCCAATAAAAAAGGGCATTAATCTACATTAATGCCCTTTGGCGGTTACAACCTACGTTTACCTGCTCTTTAGAATGAGGCTCTCACACCGAGGGTTGCCGTCATGCCAGGGTCGTAATAGGTAAATGTTGCAGAGTCATACTGAAACGTCTGCCGCATAGGTTCACCCGTTAGATTGCTAATATTAAAACTCACCTGTGGCTCCCCCGGTAAGCTTGCAAAATCATAACTGGTCGAAAGATCCCACTGGCCGCGCGCATCGGTTTTTAATTGCGCAATCGGAATACCATTTTGCCCAGGCGATGAAGATAATTGTTTGTCATTCCATACATAGGTTAAGCGCACGGCCGCGCCATAATTTTCCCAATAGGTCGTAAAATTATAGGTGCTGGGCGATACGCCTATGGCCTGAGCCGGTACACCTGGCCCTTCGCTGCGCTGATGCACTTTGGTGTAGTTAGCATTAATGCCAAGCCCAGCTACAAATCGATCCAAAGGTTGCACCCAGGTAAGCTCCGAGCCTTCAATTTCCAAATTACCTGCAGCATTAACTTGTTGCTGCACCGTAACCGTTGCCGCAGCCTGCCCGCCACGCGCGTCAATTGCCTGTTTTTGCTGCTCGGTTAATAAATCCCAAGGAATACCGGAATCTTTAAAAAGATAGGTATTGGTGCCGTTGACAGTAAAACCGGTAATTTGTTTTTTAAACAGCGTTAAGCCGACATAACCTTCATCGCCAGTGTACCATTCACCGCCAAAATCCAAATTGGTGGATAAATACGGCGATAAATTAGGGTTGCCCACTGTGGCCGTTTGCGCTGATACATCGCTAAAACTAATCGCGGGTAACATCGCACTTGGGTTGGCGCGAGTCATTGAACGCGACGTAGAAAAACGCACAATCACATCCTCTGCCGCCTCAAAGGTTGCGTTAAACGAAGGTAAAAACACATCATATTGTGATTTTAAATCCACATAACGACGCACACCATTTACCGTGACAGGGCCGGATATTAATTGATCCGTATCAGCGTAACGTGTACCTATATTAATTTTCGTGGTGCGCCCGGCAATCTCAGTTGCACCGTTTAATTCTATATAAATACCTTTGCTATCTTCATCCACAATACCAGAGTTGGCACCGGTGGCACTGCTATTGCCTTCGGGGGCACTATCGCTGAGGGCTCTGTATTGGGTATCGGCCATAAAACGATTGTAATCGACGCTGATAAAGCCATAGGGGCCAGGCTTTAAATAACCAGCCAATTTATCTTGCGGAATTTTCGCATTGGGGCTCAAGCCGTTACAGGCTGCCCGGCCAGTAGCCGGTGAATTGCCATCAGCATCCAAACCATTGCGGCAGGCTACATCTTCCCAGCGGCTAGAATTATCGTAGCCTCGAATTTCGCGGCGAATAGAATCACTAGCCAGGCCTAATTTAATGTTGTTGTCATCATCCCCCAAACGATAATCGATATGCGCACCATCAGTTTCGGTTTTGCGTTTTTCATTTTGAATATTCAGCCGTCCACCCGACCAGGTCCAACCTAAATTGGGGTCGTTTAGGTCGAGGGTTTTATCGCCTATTTTGGTTGTATAAGTCGGCACATCCCCTGTATTAGCGTATTCAACATAGATGCCGGCATTAGCAGGTGTGTTGACCAAAATAGTCGGCGCCTCGCGGTTCCAATCACTACGGCTGAGGTTAAGCTGAGCATCCAGTTGGTGAATATCGCCAAATTCAAAATGAGCGCCGGGATTAACATTATAAAAATCCAATTCTTCGCTGTAAGGGCGCGCTTCCAAAAAGAATTGTGCGTTTGCGAAGGTGGCCGAGGTAACCACATTGTCGGCATTCACCTTCATGTTTAACGGAATAGCATTGCCGAAGCGGCCGACAAAATTCATATCCAGGCGGTTAAAATCTTTGGTTTGGTTGGTATTAATAACATCCACATAATACTGCATAGTATCAGAGGGTCTGTATTCAAAAGACATTAAGCCTGTAACTCGATCTTGCTTCCCATCCATATAAGCAGGCCGGCCCAAACGCGGGATAAGTGCATCGGATATCTGCGTAATATTTAAACCTGGGTTATTATCCAGCAGAAATTTTTGATCAATAACGGTGCCCGCTGTTAAACCTGCACCCGCGCCTGCTGGCACTACGCCATAGCCAAAATTCGGATTTTTATCGTCCTGAATTAAGCCTGCCACATTCCAGTTGTTACCGCCTAATGGGTTACATGCACCTGTAGTTGCCTGAGTTTGGCTGGCGCCTGGCGTAGAGCCACAAATGCGATGACTGGTATTAATATTGGTCCAACCGATGGTTTCAAACCCTTCGGTAGTGAGTTTTTTGTTGTAAATTGATACGCCACCTAAAATACCGATGGTATCGTTAGTCCAACTAGCCAAAGCTGATAACTTAGGGCTGAGTTTATCGTTAATCTCAGTGTATATGCCTTGCAGATTGACTACCGAATTAAACCCAGACTCTTTATTATCAAATGGGCGCGCAGCACGAATATTTACCAAACCTGCCACACCCCCTTCTAATTGGCTCGCCGTCGGGGTTTTTTGCACATCAAAACGCGTGAACAATTCGGTGGGAAATAAATTTAAATCCAGCTCTCGGTTTTGGTTTTGGGAATCCACACTACCTGCAGAGGCCACACCAATCTGGGCGTTATTGAGTACAACTTTAGTAAAACTTGTACCTAAGCCGCGAATAGAAATATTGGTGCCATCACCAAATACATCGCGACTAATTTGAATGCCGGGCATACGGTTGATTGCCTCAGCAATGTTGCTATCGGCAAATTTACCTATGTCTTCGGCAAAAACGGATTCCACCAAAGATGTAGACTGGCGCTTCGCATCGGTTGCATTTTGTAAACTTGCTTTATACCCCGTAACAATGACCTCCTCTGTCTCTTCGGCATTCGCCATGGATGCCGCCACTGCCAGGCTTAAAAGACTGACCTTAAACATTGGATAAAAGGTTTTTTGATTCATACCAGAGCCCTAATGTGATTATTATTTAATTATTCCAATTAGCTGCGAATTAGCATGACAATTAACCGCTCTGTAGATGAGCCGCCAGCCACACCAGGGCATTCCCACCGACCCTGCCTCTGCAGATTCGCGCGGGCCGATCTTATGTGTATACAAGAATGGGATCAAGAAAACATCTTACATGTATTATTTTTAATTAATCCAAACAATATTAGCATACGATAAAACTGTAAGACTTATTCGAATAAAAATCTAAACCACTGACAAAAAAGTACAGAACAGCCACCACGACCAAGCACTGCCCACCTTCACAAAAAACATTCTCCCACCAGAATCAACATAGAAAAATTCAACGCTATCAACCTTCAAATAATAATTTCCGGTGGCAATATTTATTTATCATTTTCAAAAATAAAAATCGCACCAAAACTGCATCTGATTCAACCGAGCGGCATATTTATAAACTCTTCGGCAACACCTAAAATATGAGTGCCGTATACGCGCAATACTTAACGGCGCCAGCATATAAAAAGCATTCACTAACATTGCTCCTCGTAGGCATCTGCACTATCCTGCCCTCCCCGTTAAGGAAACGCTGATTAATAGCTGTTTTGAACACCACCTGGGCGCCCTACAGCCCACACCAGAACCACACTGACGTGCGTTTGAGAAAATGCTAATTAATTAGAGGTTTCCGCAGCACTTGCCTTCCCCTAGGAGTCGCTATGCCTAATCTTCCCCCCGTCACGCCACAAATTACCCGCAATTTAGATCGCCCATTAATTGATGTGCATAGGCGCACACCCGGTGTTTTACCGCTGAACACCTTTAGCCCGGAAGCGCCTGGGCGCTGGATTGGTGGGCGCAAAGCATTAACCGCTCTGTATCAAAACGGCCCGCGCCAGGTGGGGCCAAGGCTGTGCGAAAAATTATTAACGGTACTCGCCGCTACACCCATGGGAAATGATGCGCGGGTAAATGCGGTATTAAATGGTGTCACCATTCGGCAATTTCGCGAGCGCACACCGCATCAACAAATTGAATTTATCAACCAATTATGGAATGCCGTTACCGACAGCTACGCATTTGATACGGCAGCAGCCAATATGTACGACCCTGATTATGCAGGTAATGTAGCGCTGCAACCGCTGCCCACATCCTGGTGCCCTAATCCCAACGGTGGGCACCATAAACGCGTGGCCGGGCAACCTTGGCGCAGGTTTCAAGTAGGCTTTCGCATCGATGGGTCTAACCTGCAAAGTATTAATCGTGTGTTGCAGCAAGGCATGACGCAGCAGCGTTTAAATTCAGCCTTTATGCGCGGTGTACGCGGGCAAGAATTAGAAGGCACCGCCGCTTATAACATGGCCACTGCGCGCGTCTGGAGTGGCAACAACGATATATTTAATGAATCCGCCGTGTGTGTAAGCCGCAATTTTTTTGGCGCCACTGCTTTTCCCGAACGCAGCACACTGCACCACGGCGCTGAATTTGCCGTTTTATGGGCAGTAGACTGCAGCAATTTAAATGGTTTTGATACAGAAAATTACCAACGGCAATTACCGGGCAATCGCAGCTGGCGCCCCGGTGAAAAAGCATTTTCCTCTATCCCAATAGGCCGAATTATAGGTTGGATACCCGTGCATAGGCTGGGCGCTCCAGATGAGGGCGGCTGGCGCTTTGAAATTCGCCAGGATACCAATTGGACTATTACCGGCAACCCAAGTGTGGCGCAGCGCACTTATATTATTGAAGAGTTAAACGCCTGGCGGGGGCAACATACTATTCCGGGGGCTTGGGATTTTGCGACTTAACAGTCAGCTGAAATACAGCCGGGAAATTACCGCCATCTTAATAATGGCGGCGAATTTACCTGCGGCGATTTAAACCCGCTGTTTAACCCGGCTTATTTTTGGGTGCGAATAATTTTGGCGATGCTGCCATCTTTTTGAAAATAAACCCGATCCACACAAGTCGCGCGCCGGTAATTACCCCCACCGGGAATATCTGCGCTGTGGTATGCCAGATAGGTATTGCCTTTAAAATCGAACATAGCCGGATGAATAGTGGTTGTGCCGGGCAGAGGATCCATAATGATGCCTCGGTACTGCCAAGGCCCCGTAGCGGAGGTGCTTGTGGCGTAGGCAAGGCTTTCAGGGAATCCTGCAGCGTATACCAAATAATAAAGGCCATTATGTTTTGAAATAAAAGGCGCCTCTTCATAATTAGGCAGGCTGTTCACCGTGTGAATCTTAACCTTGCTAAGATCGCGGCTGTGCATTTTGCCGTCTGCATCTAAGCTATAACTTTCGCCTTTTAAATGAATTAAATCGCTCTCCAGCTCAACCCACCATAATTGTTTATTACCCCAATAAAGATAGGCGCGACCATCGTCATCAATAAATACGGCAGGATCAATATTCCGCCAGCTGTGCGTTTGATACTGTGCAGTTTCCTCCAGCAAAATCATCGGCATGCCGCGCGGATCGGTAAACGGCCCGGCTGGGCTGTTTGATACGGCCACACCGATGGAAAAACCAAATGCACCGGCGGACTGTCCGCCTTCCAAGGTGGTATAAAAATAATAGCGCAGCTGCCCGGTATTATTTTTTTGCGCAACCACATGCCCGGCGTAGGCATTGCCGGTTTTGGCATCACCGCGCGCCCATTTAAAATCCGAGTAGCGCAGCACAGCGCCTTTATTCGTCCAATTCATCATGTCTGTGCTAGTCCAGAGGCGATAATCGTACATGCGATAATCATTCGCCGCGCCCCATTGTTCATCGTGCCCGGTGTAGAGGTAAACGGTATTATCAAGCACCATAACGGCAGGGTCTGCCGTGTAAATAATATCGCCGACCTTATTAGTAGGGTCTTCGGTATCATATTTTATAATGGGGTTGTTAAATTGCGCCGGAGGAGCCTCTGCACTCGTTTTTTTATCCTGCGGCGCCATCGATATTCCTGTACTACAGGCATAAATTGCCAAGGATGTGAGCAATAATCCCAATAGCGTGGCGAATTTTCGCTGTTTTATCATTGTTTCCTCTTTAGAATTTGGTGTTTTACAGGCGCGGATAAATCGACGCAGCATTTATTACCCCGACAACTTATAGTGTCGGGGTAATAATTTCACGAGCGCCGCTAAAACAAGCAAATCCGCGCATCTGCGCCCTTTTAGCGGTGCAACTACACAATAAATCAGGACAATTTAGTGTGTCGCCGGGTTAAAAGCGCAACGCGGGTTTGGCTTACTGTCAAAAAATTAATAATCACGCATTAAGCTGCGCACCGGCAAGGCTGCTCGCTAAAGCGGTAGCGCCAGATAATCCAGCTCATTTATTACATTCGCTAACACATCAGGCGGTTGGCAGCTGGTGATATGCACCAAGCGGCCAGCAAGGTCAACTTCAATCTCGGCTTGCGGGTCAAGTGCTTTAATTAGTGTTTTAATGGTCCTAACACACTGGCCGCAGATCATGCCTTTTACATTAAAAACGATCATGGTAAATACTCCTGAAGCAATTGGAGCTAGGAGTGTTGACCTTAACACTGTGGCAAGGTCAAGCCTTCAAGAATTTACTGTTAACCCGCAGTTAACACTAGCGCTTGACCTTCCCACGATAGAAAGCTTGATACTGAGTGTACACCGCAGCCAATTGGAGCTTGTATGAACACACACAACCTGGAAATAACCATCCAAGGAATGACCTGCGCCTCGTGTGCAGGCCGGGTGGAAAAAGCCCTGCAGCAGTTCCCGGGCGTACACAGCGCCAGCGTGAACCTCGCCACCACTCATGCCTATATTCAGTCCGATACAGCCCTACCACTGGCGGATATACAAAACGCCGTTGAGCAGGCCGGTTATCACCTCGCCACTCAAACAATTGACCTCACCATCAGCGGCATGAGCTGCGCCTCCTGTGTAGGCCGGGTGGAAAAAGCCCTGCTGCAGTTAGAGGGCGTGATGAAGGCGAGTGTAAACCTTGCCACCGCGAAGGCCCGTGTGGAAACTCTAGCGGGCCTACCCAGCCACGCGCTGATCACCGCTGTGGAGACGGCAGGTTATCAAGCCGCCCTGCCCTTAACGGCCCAGACCCCTAAAGTGCACGCCGAGGACTACGCCTGGGTCATCGCGGCGCTCCTCTCTCTGCCCCTGGTACTGCCTATGCTGGCCGCACTGGTCGGGCTGGATATAAACCTGCCGGGTTGGCTGCAATGGCTGCTAGCCACCCCGGTGCAATTCTGGCTGGGCAGACGTTTTTACACGGCGGGCTGGAAGGCCCTCAAGGCGGGCACCGGCAATATGGATTTATTGGTGGCCCTGGGCACCAGTGCAGGCTATGGGCTGAGCCTGTACCAGCTCCTGTCACCACACTCAGGGCACGCGGCAGCGCACTATTATTTTGAAGCTTCAGCCGTGGTAATCACCCTGGTGCTCTTGGGCAAGTGGCTGGAAAGCCGCGCCAAACAACACACCGCCACAGCAATTCAAGCCCTGCAGGCGTTACAACCTGCCGTGGCGCGCGTGCGGCGGGGTGCACAGGACATTGAAGTTGCGATTGAGAAGATCCAAATCGGTGATCTGGTGGTGGTCAAACCGGGCGAGCGTGTGCCAGTGGATGGTGTTATCCATGAGGGGCAGAGCCATATAGATGAATCCATGATTACCGGTGAGAGCTTGCCGGTGCCCAAACAGCCTGACGAAAAAGTCACCGGCGGCGCCATCAACGGCGAGGGCTTGATTCTGGTTCACACCTTGGCAATCGGGGCCGAAACAACACTGGCCCGCATTATTCGCTTGGTGGAAAACGCCCAGGCCGCCAAGGCACCCATTCAGCGCCTGGTGGATAGGGTTAGCGGCGTTTTTGTGCCCATCGTGATTGGCCTTGCCCTGCTCACATTGCTCGGCTGGTGGTGGTATAACGCCGATGTCGAGCAGGCGATCATCCATGCGGTGGCCGTATTAGTCATCGCTTGCCCCTGCGCACTGGGGCTTGCCACGCCCACCGCCATCATCACCGGAACCGGTGTGGCCGCCCAACACGGTATTCTCATCAAAGACGCAGAAGCCCTAGAAATCGCCCACCGCATTAATACTGTCGTGTTCGACAAAACCGGCACCCTGACCCAAGGCAAACCTCTGCTGGTCGCCCACCTGGCCGCAAGCGGTGATGAGCAGGAATTATTAGCGCTCAGCGCCGCCGTGCAAAGCGGCAGTGAACACCCGCTGGCAAGCGCCGTAATGGCAGAGGCCCACCAACAACAGCTGCAGATACCCACCGCCTCACAGATTCAAGCCCTGCCGGGGCGCGGTGTGCGCGCAGAGGTCAATGGCCGCAGCTTAAGCCTGGGCAATAGCCGCTTGATGCAGGAGCTGGGAGTGGATGTAGCGCCCTTTGCCGAGCGCGCCCAAAGCCTGGAGCAACAGGGCAACACCCTCTCCTGGCTGGCCGAGCTGGGTAAGCCCAATCGTTTGCTCGGCCTGCTCGCCTTCGGTGATGAAATCAAACCACAAGCGCTGCCCGCCGTGGCGCGATTACATGCCCTGGGCATCAAAACCCTAATGATCACAGGTGACAATGCGGGCAGCGCTCACAGGGTGGCCGATCAGTTAGGCATTCAACAGGTGCTGGCCAACGTATTACCCGGCGATAAGGCCGCCGCCATTGTGCAGCTTAAACATAACCAGCAAACCGTTGCCATGGTGGGCGATGGCATCAACGACGCACCCGCGCTCGCCGCAGCCGATGTGGGCATCGCCATGGCGACCGGTTCCGACATCGCCATGCATACAGCGGGCATTACCCTAATGCGCGGCGATCCCGCCTTGGTGGCCGATGCCATTGATATATCCCGGCGCAGCTACGCAAAAATTCAGCAAAATTTATTTTGGGCTTTTATTTACAACGTACTCGGCATTCCATTAGCCGCCTTGGGTTTTTTAAATCCCATGCTCGCTGGCGCCGCTATGGCCTTTAGCAGTGTAAGTGTGGTGAGCAATGCGCTTTTACTCAAACGCTGGAAACCCACTCGGCCCACTAAAAATAGACCGCTGTGAGGTTGTTATGAATATTGGAGAAGCCGCTAAAGCCAGCGGCGTAACGACCAAAATGATTCGCCACTATGAGTCAATTAAATTAATTGGCCGATCCCTTAGAACGGAAGCAGGTTATCGCACCTATAACGAACAAGACGTTAGTATTTTACGGTTTATCAAAAGTGCGCGCTCATTGGGGTTTTCATTAGAGCAGATAAAACTGCTACTTTCGCTGTGGCAAGATCACGCACGAGCCAGCGCTGACGTTAAAGCCTTAGCAACAGAACACATCCAAGCCTTAGATGCCAAGATTGATGAATTAACGGCGATGCGCAATTTACTGCACACATTGGCGGCATCCTGCCAGGGCGATAAACGAGCGGACTGTCCGATTTTGACCGGGCTTAGCAAACAATGACAGTGCTTGGGTGCCAGCCAATATAAAAACTATTTGCACGCTATTATCGAATTATTAACCCGGCGGGTTTTAGTGCTGGGTTAGGTTTTAGTGCAGAGTTAATAGGTGCGGCAGGAGTGGCGCAACGGCGAGCTAAGCCCAAGCCGCCACAAACCTATCTTCACCCGCTTTAGTGGGACGACAACACAATAAACCAGAAAAAAGCCATTTATCCAGGCACCCGATTTCAACCACAGAATACAATAGGGTGCCCAGCTAAAAATGGGCCTTTATTTACTTTAAATAACCCTTAATTGCGTTGTACCAAGTCTGCCCCATAAATCGGTAACCCGTATCGTTGGGGTGGAGGTTATCCGATCCCAATCCATTTGAAGGGTAGTTTTTATACTGGTCCACTAAAATCACATTAAAACCCTGGTTGATACGCTCCTGCACAACGCCAGGAATAACAGCGTTATAAGAATTCGCCCAGTCTTTTGCATAATCATTGCGCGGTGTAATAAGGGCAACGGCGAGCAAAGCGTTAGGTTTGCTATTAATGATTTTGTCCATCAAAGCACCCAGTCTCTGCGCCATGGCCTGCGGCCCATTATTGTTGGGTTCTACCCAGGAGTCGTTGGTGCCAATCATAAGCAGGATAATATTCGGATCACCATTAAGCGCTGGGCTTGGCACTATATTCGCGATCTGATTAATCGACCATCCGCTATTGCCTTCGTGATTGCGCGGGAAACTCTTGCCCTCCACCGTGGTAGGGCCATTGGACTTGCTACCGACAAACGTAATATTTTTATTGTTAAGCACCGCCTGGCGAAATAACTCCACCCTGTAGGCCCCACCGCTTCCGCCAACACCATCGGTAATCGAGTCGCCGAGCGGCAAAATTTTACAGGGGCCACTGGCTGGGCAAATGCTCGGCGCGGGTGGTTCTTCAACGCGGCCACCATCAGCAGAATAAATAGCCAGGCCAGATAAGGTCGCGTTATCCACCTGCGAGGTAAGTTGAATAGTCAAAGCGCCGTCGCTGACGGGGATATTGCTGGCCTTGAGGATATAGGCGCTGTCGTGCCCTACTTTGCTGTAAATATCCAAACCAGTGGCTACCGTCTGCCCTTCAATGGTCACACTGAAACTGCGGCTGCCAGCGCTGGTGTGATACATCTCAACCAGATTTAACACCACACTGTAGGTCGCCTTGCTGACGGGAATATTGTAAGCAAAGGTGCCGTAACGCTCTGATTGGTAGAGCGCGGCATTGCTGGTGCCGGAAATAGGATCGGTAGTGGTGTTAGGAGTACCACCGGAAGCGAACCGGTCAGCCTCGTAACGCACCCCGTCCAAGGTCACTGCGCTGGAAGCTCCCACGTTAATCGCATACACCAAGCTGCCAGCCACTCCACTGCTGCTTGAAGAACTGCTGGAACTGGACGAGCTGGATGTCGAGCTTGAAGAGTTTGACGACGAACTCGACGAGCTCGATGACGAACTGGATGAACTAGAGGATGAGCTGGACGATGAACTGGAAGAGCTGCTAGAGGATGAGGACCCGGTCTCCGTAGTGCCACCGCAGGCGACCAAAAGGGTTATGAGCGAGCAAGGGATCAATTGCCAGATTTTCAAGATGATGTCCTCCAAAGTAGTCGGCTTTACGAACCCTGAGTCTTAACCCGGCAGGTACTACCCCGGTTAACAAACTCCCGATCCGGCGAGCCTAATAATATTATGGTTAGACTATTATCATCCTCGAACTTGCTTGGGCAGTCTGAGAGGCTGTGCAAGAATCTGATAAAAGATCAGGGCGCAGCCGCAACGAATAAAGCCATCGCTGTGCCTGCGCCTGTTAGCTGATTTCACTTGCCTACTACTAACTCATCGAAATCATGCAGAAGGCCAATGAGATTGTGCGCCTCTTCCACACAGCCATGATAGCCATACTCGCGCATAGCCATTAACCCAACCTGGCTACCGCTAGGATATTCACCTGTCTGCGCTGCCCTACGCGCATTGGGTAGAAAAACACATTGAAGCCATAACTCAAAAGACGGCGCCGCCAAATAGCTTCCAGCACTGAACTTAAGGGGGAGTTCATCCCACACGCCAATTTTCTTCATCTCGAATTCAATCTTATCGAGCGCCAATAAGATCTTTTTATATTTTTCAGACTGCATTCAAAAATTCGTGATGATCATGACTTCCTGCGGCTAAGGCCCAGCTATGGCGCCGGAGTGCAGTGGGGATTTTTGTGGTTTTCACCGCAAAAAGGCCGACGAGATGGAGGTCGCAGATGAGCCGATTATTAGCATTGTACAACGCCATCACCTACAACAACTCTACCGCTTTGTCTTATGACAGCCCGCAAACCTGCTTTATGTACCATATGATCCATAATACGTTCACCGAGAAGACCTGCTAAATACCCACAAGGCTCGCAAAGACGAACGCCATAAAGCCTTGCTTCACCTACGAAAAATTCTTTTCCCACTAAGTCATTTAGACGAATTCCTGAAGTTACTAAATTTCGTCGAAAAGCTCTTGCCTCGTACGCCAGGCCGGTTTTCTTATTGAAGGAATAAATTTCTTCAGCTTCAATCAAAGTAACCTCAAAATCTCCGTTTTTCTCCAGCGCCTCTGAAAAGGTTCCCACTTTGAGAAAATAACGATCTCCCTCTATTCCTTTTCCTTGAACAAAAGCAGCTTCGCGTAAATTGAAAAGTACTTGACCAGCCTTTTCACATATCAGTATTTATTCTATTTTTCCACTCATCCTGTAATTCCAATAAGAGTGCTAACGCCGAGTTCAGCGGCGGGTTTTAAGTTGTATTTTTGCGATAAAGTGAGTACAGCGAACCACAAAAATGCGACTTAAAACCTGTCCAACGGAGGCACGCAGTGCCGGAGTGGTGCTGCAACGAATTATTATGTTAGCTTTTTTTGATGGCTTACTTTAGGCAAATTTACAGGTCTATAATTAAGGTATTCGTAAAAACCTATTGAATTTTCAAAATTTGTGAAAAGAACCAACTTATTAAAGTATGGTCTACTGTGAGACTCAATAACTGATATTAATTTTTTACCAAACCCTAAGCCTCTAGCAGACTTAGAAATGTACACGTGGCGTAATCGACCCACTGATGAGTCGCCACCAGGTTGAACATTTACACCACCAACACCAATTAAAACGCCATTCCTACGCACTGCAAACAATGCCTCACCCTCAGCAGAAAAATTATTCTCTCCTGATGCATACTCATTTACGAGGCGTCTAACAAAGCGAAACCCTTCAGATTCACTCTCCAATACAATATCTATTATTTCCGATGGCAAACAATCTATTTTTTTAATATCCATAAACCATGAAAATTGCATAATTTTAAGTTGATATATAGCTTTTAAAGAAAATCATACCAGCTTCAAAAAAATATGAACCCGAAGAATATTCACGGGTTTTTTTGTTTTCTAGCCAGCAAGAGACTATACATTTTAATTTCGTGTCATATATAACATCAGTGCATGCTGAGACAAACCGGGAGCGAAGTGGAGCGCATAAAATGACTGAAAGCCATGCGCGAAACGAAGCGGAGGTGTGGCTTCGGCATGACGCACTTGTTATGCATTTATTTCCCTTATTTGTATGCACTCAAGAGAGCTTGGCAGATCAGTAAGCTTATCAATTAGAAAATCCGGTTTTAAATTGTATCCCTTCAGTTTAGCTAGTGGAACCCAGCGAAACAGAAGATTGACGGATGTTTCCACTCCTTTAAAATCCATTTCCGATTCTATTTTGGGCTGCTTAGTAAAGGACACCAAAAAATAGTTTGCCAGCTCGTGAAACCTAAGAGAGTTGTATTCAAAAAAGTTCTCGACATACCAAAGTTGCCTCACAACATCACATTCAAGACCTAACTCCTCAAACATCTCTCTTTTAACGGTTAGATTTGAATTTTCAAAAAACTCTACTCTTCCGCCCGGCAATGCCCAAAAGTCATCTTCAAGCGCACGATGAATGAGAATGTGATCACTATGAATTATTACCGCTACACTTCTAAAATTAAAGCGACCTTCGACAGCATCAAAACAGATCATCGATTTTCCTTTGTATAACGCCAAGCTCACCGGCACATATTGCGGAGAGCGTTTTTGTGTGAAAATGGAGCGAAGCGACATACATAAAAACGAGTGTAGCAATATGTGTCCGCGTGCAGCTTTTTGTTAGGGTGGCGGTGATTTAGGTGCACTATTAGCTCCAACATATAAAGTATCTATTGTATTTTTTGCGGTATTTATGAGTTCCTGAAGAACTTCAAGTGCAGGCCTAACTGCATCTATATCATTGAGTACAATATCTACAGGGACATCCAACTCTTTTGCCACAATATTTGACGCGGGAATCTTTGCCTTACGGCGCTGCGTCCAAGTCATAGGTTTTACATTCCATGCAACATCTCGATGACAGTTTCCGGCTCCACAATCAGTCAGGCCGCTAGGGAAATCAGGTATCTGTTTTTGTAAAATGGTACTTGTAATTCTAGTGAAGTTACCCGTTGGAATTAGTAGCTTATGCTTATCGAGAACATTCAAATCATGAATTGCGCACAACATTGCATCTCCAGATTCTCGATAAGGCTTTAGTTCTGTGAGCGCTGTACAGAATTCATTAGAAACTCTGCTAGGCAGACCAGGAAGTACAGATATTACAAGCGCCTCTTCAGTAGAAGTTACGGGAAACTGAATGCTTCTTTTTTCTCCTTCAGATTTTGCAAAAGCGTTCGTGCAGTCCCAATAAGCATGGTCAATTGCCGACCTTAAATTATGAAAAATATCACCTATGATTATAGCGGCATCATTTGCCACGACTTCATCTCTCTTTGCAAAAGTTGCACGCTGCCCGGTCTTGAAATTTGTTTCAATATAATACCAGAACGGCTTCTTAAGCTTAAAAAGCTTAGCAAGCTCTTCCAGATGTTTTTCGGCTCGCTTAATCTTTAATGATGCGCTATCCATGGTAACCCTAACGTTTGACGTGAGGGGCCGCCGTAGCGGCGAAGCCGCGAAGGGAACCCACAAGCGCAGCTTGTGGGTTCCCTCTCGACGGAATGGTTAGGCCGCTTATGGGCGCCAGACATCAAGTTGTCCATCTTCTGCAACTGACACAAGGATAATTTGCTGCCGCCAATCGACCAGAATCAAGCTGTAATTCTTACTTAGGCTCGTGAAGGCTTTCGTTAAAAGCATGTCATCTGCTCCAGCAAGACTAGCGCCAAGTACCGTTGTGCCATGCTCATCACGAATGCCGTAGAGGTAGGCATTCTTACCTAGCTCTACGGAAAAGCCATTCTTGACTTGGCCAAAGGCTTGGGAAAATGTACCGAGGATAGGGGCCGGTACCGCAGTACCAGAAACCAGACCGGCAATATCCTTCACGGATATGCTGCTGGAGAGGACGGGGGTGCGGTCTATACGGCGGGCATAGCAGTTTTTCCATCCATGCTTGCTGCGATTTTCTACCTCGAAGGATTTGTACTCCTTGAGCATTTTCTGAATATCTCCAAGCCTAGTTTTTGGAAAGAATTCAAGTTGTGCCCATTCGTCTTCGTGAAATTGCGGTGCTCCCTGAAATGACTCTTTGGTCGGTACGACGTAATCAATAGAGTCTGCCGCGACTGTTGGCATGGTGTATTGCAGCGATTTCACATCGATCATTTGGACTTTTGGAGCGGCTTGAGTCGTCGATGAGAAACCTACTGCGGCTAATAGCGAGGCGAGTATTCGTTTCATAAAAATGGAAGGCCTAACGCCCTACATAAGCCGCGCGAGCTTGCGAGCGTCGGGCGAACGAAGTGAGCGGACTTAATGTATTTGTTAGCTGCATTTCTTAGCCACCCATATTGCCGCACCGACGGGCACGCATGTCAGAAAAAGTAAAGATAATACCGCCAGACTACTAAACACCAACTCATTTGTAACTGGTAAAATCATTGCAATTGCCTTTGCGCAAAGACCTACGGTGAAAGATAAAACGTAGCCAACGAATATGCTCCCATACCAATATGCCGTCTTATTGGCAATTGGCAGAATTGAGGATTTTAGTTTGTACACCAGAATACTAGCGATGGCAGGCCATAAAAAAAACAGCCATATCAATGCCACACCTCCCCAACCAACTCCATCCATTTATGAACTCCTATTCAGCTAACGCTGCCATAATTTGCAGTTTTGGAGTGGAGACTTTTGTGCTATTTTTAAGCACAAAAGGCGCAACGGAAAAGCTGTCAAATTGATGGCCTTGTTAAGGCAATTATTCACGAAACTTTCCTTTTTGTAACACCCAACTTCCATCTCTAGTTAGTAGGCCAGAATGCTCACCTTTATTTGAGCTATTAACGTGTTTGAACCATTCAATTTTTGAAGGAAGCACATAGATATACTCTACCAGAACCTTTAAAAAATCATCAATTTGTTGTGCATTTAGTGGGTGTATGTCATCAATGTCATGTGCGGCTTGATTTCCGACGAGCCGAATACATTCAGCTGCTTCCACAATATAGACTGGCAATGAAAGGCTCTTACATAGCTTTTTTAGTTTCTGCGCTAACCCACCTTTCTCAATACTGTTAAGCTTACATATTATTTCGATGCACTTACGAATGCTAATTGCAAATGCTTCGGTATTTAAATTTTGAATTTTCTTGGCTTCTTCATAGGTAACCCTTACTTCGTAAGGGATAGCATTATGCAAGAAAGTCACTTCGGGATGAACGACCCGAGCTTTATGGAATAATTTTGGTGGTAATTCGCCACCATAGTCATCGCTTAAAATCAATCGATGGCATGATATACACTCTGACACGAACATATGGCCTTCGTGTTCGTATATGTATGGATCGTCAAAATTTATCGAATAGCTTCTGTCTACGTATTTAGACAGGTAGCGGAATTCAATTCCTTTATCACTATTGCAATATGGGCACGATTTCATTTTGACCTTAACGCTTCAAACAGGGGCGCGCGTTAGCGCGTCCCGGCCGCAGGCCCTTGCTGCATTGACTTGTTAACTGCTTACTCATCATCTTGATCGTAGATACGCGTATAGTTTTCGAATTCTGTGCCCTTTAAGTCGATTTCGATTACTTTTTTTGCCACTTCAAAATCAACGACATAATTGCAAACTTCCATTGTTCCACTTCCGATGCTACCTCCATCACAATGACCAAGACCACTCCAGCCCAATATTTCATTCATTCGATCTTGAAGCCGATGACGTTTGTCTACATCTTCAGGGGTTCCCATACCTTCAACGGCATATTCAATTAGAAGCGTATATTCATCCTCAATTGGGCGAAATCCGTTTGAGACCATTTGATCTACTTCTTTCTGGATGATCGCTTCAGGTTTTTTGAAAATAGATCCTTTGACTTCTTTCGATTCCCCAGTTGTCCCTAACTCACCCCAGTGCACCGTATGGGAGCCATCATCATTATCCCAGGTCTCCCAATATTCTTTCTTTGCTTCTGTAAATTTGTAGAGTTTTAGCACTGAATTTCCTTTGTACAGTTAACGCCAAGTTAACCTGCGAAGCGGAGTTGTTTGTTTTTGTGGTAGCGTAGCGTAAAGCCACAAAAATCAAACGACGCAGCGGAGGTCAGGTTAAACTTTTTGTTATGCATTTAAGAACACCAACAACGAAACAACTGATACAAAAATACCAAATGCTGCCCTCCAAACCCAATGGAGCTGCTCAAGCCTACTTAAAAAAGCTGACTTTTGGTTGTCAGTATTTTTTATTAGAAAACTTAAGTACCAAACAACCAAGTTGTACACCAAAACGACTAAAAGCAAAAATACGGAAGTAACACCAAAGAAGCCCCGTTGCCACCATACCAACTCAGAAAAGGGCAGTAGACACCATTGGCCAACCAAAAGCCCAAAGGTGAGACAACCAATGGCATAGGTATTTGATAGTAATTGCCTAGCGAAAATCGACGGCGCTTCAAATGATGAAAACACAATTGCTATTCCAAAAGCAATAAAACCAAAAGAACCAATCGCGTTCCAAAGATTCGGGCCTATACCTTCAGTGATAGCTTTTTTATAAAACTCTACTTCTGGGTAGTATGCATTTGCCCACAGAACAAACATAAACGCGGGAATTGCCCACGCAGAAAAAACTAGCACGGCCTCCCAGATCTGCTCTCTCGGCAGGAAATCGCTTTTCTCAAAAATGCTGAACCTTTCGGAAAGATAATTTTTCATGCTCATCCTATGCATAACAGCTTGTTATACGGCAATCGCCGCCTATCACACATTGTCTCGCCGTCTATCACACCCTCCTGAAGCGGCCCCGTTAGGCAAATTTCTTTCTGCTTCAACAGTTTGCGACTAAACAAAGTCGGACGCTCTGTGTACTTGATTGTAGATAACAAGGTGCAGCGCCGTGTTATCAATGATATGAATGCGCCGTCTATCACACTCGCAGCTAGCCCTCACCAACCCCGCGTAGCAGCACCTACTGGACCACTAACGATTATGCTGAGTGATAACACGGCTTTGAGGGCCGTTATACGTGAAATAGATGGACGGAACAAGCACTGTATGCATAGGCAGTGTCATCCCGGCAAAGGCGCCGCCCAGATTGCAGCTCCAGCTAAAAACCACTCTCGCGCACCCACACCGCTACCATTTGCCGGAGCGCTTTTTGAATTAAATTTTGCGGCTGGGTGTTAAACCAAATAACGCCTGCAATTTCTTGGCTTAAATTATTAGCTTGGTCCGCTGCGCAGGCGGTAAAACGCAGGCGAAATTGGCTGGTGTTGGGGATTAATGCGGGCGCTTCGTTGGGGTTGGTGGCGGCTTGGGTTTGCACGGCAATGGGCCCGCCGTAGGTGCTGGCTAATAAGGGTTGTTGTAATTTATGGGTGTTTTGGTTTTCTAATTCTTGCCATTGGCAATTAACTGCCGCAAGGCCGGGTTGGTTGGCGATAAACCGTATGCTGGGGTTAGTGGTGGATTGGTGGGCGTGCACGCGGCGGGCATCATTTTCGGTTAAATAGGCTTCGCCTTTGAGGCCCTGTTGATTGGCGATATAAAACAATTGTTCACTTTGGGCAAGCCAAGCGCCATTAACCAAGCTGTTATTTTTTGCGACCAAGCGGCCACTGATGGGCGCGGTGATGGTGAGTTGATTAATTTGTTCTTGCAGCGCTAAAACGCGCGCTGCCGCAGCTTGCCAGTGCTGCTGCAGTGCGGGGCCTGCGGCGAATAATTCACTGGCAAAGCCCTGTTGGTTTAATTGCCAGCGCAGGTTTTGCTCCTGCACTTGAGCCTGTTGCAGGTTAAAGGTTAATTTTGGATTTACTAATAAGACTAGGGTTTGCCCTGCATTTACCCAGTCGCCTTCATTTACATTAATTTGCATTACTTGGGCCGGGAAGCGGTTGTAAATACCTTGGGCCTGTTCGGCCATGACTACGGCCGGTGCGCTCATGCGGCCCTGCCAGGGAATAATAAAAATACTGCACAAGAGGCAGGCTAAAACGGCTGTACGTGCCGTGGCAGAATTAAATTTAATTTGCTTGCGGCGCTGCCACCATTGGGCGACTTCTTTTTTGACGGGATAGGCGATAAACCAGCCCAGCTCCACCAGCATTAATACTATGCCTAATAATTTAAAAAATACGCCGTACACCAAAAAGGCGATACCTAAAAACAATAGGGCGCGATAGAGCAAGGTGGCGGTGGCAAAGGCGATAAAAAACCGCTTGCGGCTGGGGCTGAGTTGTTCGGGGATGGGTTCATTAAAGGCGAAGAGTTTTTCGCGCAGCCACCAGAGGGCCACCGCGAAGGAGCGCTCGTGTAAATTGGGTGTATTTAAATAATCAGCCAATAAAAAATAACCATCAAAGCGCATAAAGGGGCTGGCATTAATGGCGATGGTAATTAACCAAGTGCTGGTGGCTAATAAAAAGGCACAGGCTTTAAATGGGCCTTCGGGTAAAAAATACCAGGCGATACTGGCGAGTACCGCCAGCGTTAATTCGGCCGCTATACCAGCAGCGGCTATATGAAAACGCTGTTTACTATTAGAGAGGCGCCAGGCGTCGTTGGTATCGGTAAACAATACCGGCACTAATACCATTACCGCGACACCCATGGTGGGGACGCGGCAGCCGTATTTATAAGCCGTGAGGGCGTGGCCGAATTCATGGAAAATTTTGGCGAATAATAAAGCGCCGCCCAGGGCAACAATACCCTGCCAGTTGGTGTAGTGGCTAAAGGTGTGGGTAAATTGCTCCCATTGGCGGGAAATTAAATACAAAGCTATGAGCGTAAGGGCAATTAAAATTTTGCCTGCGGCGGGCGTGAGCAGATGATTAAAAAAAGGCAACAGGAATTTTAAAATGGGTTCGGGTTTTATGAGGGGGACACGGAAAAACAAATAGTTTTTAATAAGCCAGGCGATGCCTTTTTTTTGTTGGTGTTTATTCACCTGGGTGAAATAGTCAGTGTGTTGAGGGCTTTGGATGCGCGCCAGATTGTGGGTGACTAAAAAACGTTGGATGGCTTGGATATCATCCTGGGAGATTTCTAAGGTGGTTTCTTGGTTGACGGCGCTGATGATAGCGTCGGCATCCAGCCAATTTTGCCAGCGGCTGAGTATTTCAAAAGTGGGCCAGGTGATTTGGTAGAAGCGGTGAATGGCCGGGTCGTAGAGGCGGTAGAGCGGAGCGCCGGTCTCGTCGCTGCCTGCGGGCAGCAATTGCAATTCGGGGCGGAGGGGGTGCAGGTTTGGCATTTTTGGCGCGTCCTGGTGGTGGCGTTTCTTCGTTGTTATTGTCTGGTTTAGCGTTTTTTTGTGTTTAATGGGTGCGTTAGCGGCTTAACCCCTCCCCAGCCCTATCTCATTTAGTTGAGGATTTTCTGAATGGAAGAGTCCCGCAGGCGCGCCTCGTGTGGGTGCCCAAGCCCGCGCGGATACACGAATTTATCGAAGGCCAAGATTGGGCGACCACAAGGGTCGCCCCTACAGCTCCCCGTAACTTAATGACATGCCTCTTACCCAGAGCCAACCACCTCGCCCCTTCGGGGCACCCCTCCAACGGCGGGGAATTTATAGCCCCACTGTCTGCCGCGCGGCCGTCAAGGGTTTGCGCAGTAGGTAATAAATCAGCGGCACCCGCTCGCCATAGATTTTGGCCGTGCCTTGCTGGCCCAAGCTGGGTGGGCTACTGGTGAAGCGTGCCTTGAGGCGATAGGCGAGTACGCCTTGCGGGGTGACTTCTGCCTGGTAGGCCTGGGTGTGTAACTCGGCGCTGTGTGTAGTAAGGGGGCCTGCATTGGGGTAAAGGCTAATATTAGTAGCATTGGGCAGGGGTATGGCGTCGCTGGCGGGTAGGTCTATTTTCAGCTCTATATCATTGGGGTCGGCGATCAACATCACCCGCTCGCCCTGGGCCAGTGCTTTACCCTGCCAGTCGTTTACATCACTAAAAACCGCCACCCCTGCCCGCTCAGCCTTGATGCTGACGCGCTCTAACTGCTCTTGGCTGTAACGCACCTCAAGGGACTTTTCTTCTAACTCGCCTTTTTTCAGCGCCATGGCCAGCTTGCCTTTATCGTCGGTGACGGCCTGCTGGGCCGCCTGGCGGTATTCCGCTTGGGCGGTTTTAAGGGCCTGTTCGGCGAGGTCTTTTTGGCTGGCGAGCAGGGTGGTATCCAGAGTGAGCAACACCTGCCCTGCCGCCACGGCCTGGTTGGGCACTACGTTGAGTTTATCTACCACACCCTCCAGGGGTGCGCGCACCACGAATGGGTTGCGCGGCACCACTTCTGCTGGCGCCAACACGCTCATGCGCACGGGGAAGATACAGACCAGCAGCAGGGCCGCCGCCCAGTATCGCTGGCGTTTCAGCCAAGGGGCCAGCTGCAGCCCTGGGCGCTCGCGGCTGAGGGCGAGGCTTGCGTGTTGGTAAATGTCTTGTAGTTCTTTGGCGATCAGCTGCTCTTGCGGGCTAAAGGCCTGCTCGCGGGCGAGGATCAAGAGGGCATCGGGGCCCTGGGGCAGCACCAGAATAAATTCCGGCAGCCAGTGATACCACTCGCTGGCGAAGGTGGCTTCGCACTGGGCGGCGCTGAGCTGGTACACCTCGCCCAAGGCCTGTTGGGGTTGGCGCTGCAGGTAGTGGCCGAGTTGCTCCAGCCACTGGTTCATAGGGGCATTGGCCTCCACCACCGGCACGCCGGATACCGCGTGTAAGCCCTTGTGCCAAAAGGCCGCTTGCCGGTAGGTGAGCAGCTGCAGGGTTTCGTTAACCTGGGTGAAGGCCAGCTCAGCAAGGCTTTTGGCGGCCCGCGCCCGGCGGCCCAGCTGCAACAGCGGGCTTAGGGGGTTGGCGGCGGCCTGGGGTTTTTCGGTGTTGATGGCGGCGAGGACGGGGCGGGTCATGGGTAATCACTCTTTATTCGAGTCGTTATTTGGTGCTTCAAGGAGCTATTGCTTGAATTCGATTGCGAAGCCTCCGGCGGGTTACTTTTCTTTGCGTGGCCAAAGAAAAGTAACCAAAAGAAAAGCCACCCTGCTTTTGGGTTTTGCTGCGCAAAACTTCCCTCCCTCCGGCACGATTTCCGGGGTCGTCGCGAAGGGCCATCCATGGCCCTCCACTCCTCAATTGGGCATCCCGCCCAATTGACCCCAAAAATCGCACCTCCACTCGGCCAAAAGAAGGGTTTTATCGCAGCCCCAAACTTCATTGATTCACCAATTTCATACCAGGGGCCTGGCTGGTGGCTTCATTTTTCTGCTCACTCTGCGCCACCGGGTTGCCAACTGTGTTGAAGTCGGCCCAGCCGCTCATGCCGGGTATCAACTCTTGGTTGTCGTTGAGTATGCGGGCGGTGATGGCGATGGTTTGGCTGACCGGGTCTATGCGGGCGCCTAAACGAGTGATTTGCGCCGGGTAGGTTTTGGCGTTTTCTTCAAGGCTCACAGCGAAGTTGCTACCGACTTTGAGCCAGCTTAACCAGTGGCTGGGTACGATCAGTTGCAGCTCAAGGCCTGAGCTGCTTTGGATGTCCAGCAGCGGTGTGCCCGCAGCGACGAACTGATGGGGCGCCACCATGCGGCGGGCCACGCGGCCATCAAAGGGCGCCGTGAGCTGGCATTTGCCCATGCTGGTTTTCATATAGTTCAGCTCCGCCTCGGCCTCGCGGGCTTTGGCGGCGCTCTGCTCCAGCTCCAGCTCGCCAGTGGCGTTAAGGCTCGCCATACGGGCGGTGACTTGCTGCAGCTTACGGGCAGAGTCGCTACTGGCTTGAGCTTTTTTAAATTGTGCTTCATACAGGCTGCAATCGAGGCCCACCAGTTTATCGCCGCGTTTAAAAGCATCGCCTTCACGCAGGTTAAGGTCGGCGATTTTGCCGCCGAGCTCACTGGAGATCACCACCGCATCCGGCGAGATTAACTGAGTGCGAATGCGCCGCTCATCCTGCGCCGCCTTAGCCGTACCCTCCCCTGGCGCGGCCAAGGCTTGGGTGTTCAGTGCGATCACTACAGCAGCTAAGGCGCTCCGTACTCCACAGCCCGAACGCGAAAAACCGCTTATAAAATGCATTGTTTTAGATGGCATAAATTCCTACTTAGGTCAGCTGGCTAAACGGCTAAATACCGTCTCACGCGCATGGGTAAACATAAAAAATCGGCGCAATAAAACCTGAATTGTGCATTGGTAAAAAGTGTTTGGTATCCAACCCACCGCCAGGCATTTATTGCTCTACAAAACTGCAGATAACCCGCCCAGGAATTTTTACCCGCGCCGGATAACCCCGCAAAATCAAATACTGAGTCGGTTGTTTTTGCTTTAGCACCATTTGGTAGCAACCGAAATTAATTTTTTATTATTCTGTGAGCAGTCATCAACACCGCTGTGCTACGCGATAAAAACCACACGCATCAAAGCAGTTAAAAATTAGGCGTCAAAAACTTATCGTGTATACCCCACCCACTGCAATGTCATTAAGTTAAAGATTTTTCCCCTCTGGCGTAGCCCGGATGAAGTGAAACGCAATCCGAGGGTTTTCATCGAAACACCCCGGATTACGCTTTGCTCCATCCGGGCTACAGCGTCAATTTAATTGAGGTAGCGACGCCAAAACTCTTAACTTAATGACCTTGCCACACCCACTGCCCAGCTTTAGGCCGACTGGCTTAACGGCTGCAGGGCTATTTATTAAAACTGCCGACACATTGAACGGGCTATTGATACACACCACTCCTAGCGTCCAATTCCTACATGAGTGTTTTATAACCAAAACAGCCGCATAGGATTTTTTTATAATGCTGCGATCTGAGTGTAGACGATAAAACCGACCCAACAGCCTTCTCAGGCGTTAGTTAGCGTGCTTTTTAAAAGCATTTTTTAATTAACATCCGCCGTTAACTGAGGTTAATATTTCGTTATGAAATATAAAGCACCCCGGCGCGGCCCAGCCTCGGGATTTATGCTTGGCTCGGCACTGGGGGCAGGGTTTCGCGGTGGATCGTCAGGGCTTAATGCCCTTTGGCGGGGTGCTGGATTGAATTGGGCGGGCGTTGCTATGAGGTGGTCATGCGTAGGGTCGATTCGGAGCGCAGCGACAATCCACCAGATCGAAGCCACGGTTGTGTAGTTCAAATAATTGCTCGCGGCACGAACAAATGGTGGATTGCTTCGCGAATCCATATATGGACTCCCCCAATATTGCTAGCCTCCACCTCAAAAAAACATAGTCAATTGCGCACGTATATTCGGCTTTTAAGGTGCCGTCTATACGGCTAGCCATAATGAGCTATTTGCACACCTGA